>WLWD01003696.1_pt1 | contig 22526 bp, 24 predicted proteins | sample 6712731 | NCBI WGS metagenome assembly WLWD01 (sample SAMN12718690, study PRJNA576275) | sponge metagenome | isolation source: marine sponge | host: Mycale hentscheli | place: New Zealand: South Island, Marlborough, Capsize Point | collected 2014-11-01
TATTTTATTTTCTACATAACTTGCCATAAAATACCATAAGTGGAAGAACCTAGTTCCATGTCCCGCCTCTCTAGATTTCATTCAACCATTAGAATAAGGGACGATTACACACAACTACATGTGTAGCTAAATAACAATGTGCTAACATCAGCATCATTCACAAATAAGCTGCGCTCAAAGTTTGCTGGAATGTACAAGTTGTACGAACAACCCATTTACTGACTAATCAAACAGTCCTACAGAGACAAAGTAATTCAACATAGTAATCCAGTGTATTAGCTAGAACTCCTATGAAATAGCAAACTGGTTTATGCAAACAATTTGATTCTGCATGCATACATGACTACAGCTTGAAATATTGAAAAACAGGTTTAAAGTTGTGAGCTTAATTGATAATAAGACACAAATTTGTCCACAATCGTCATGACTTTGAATTATTAGCAACAAATGATGCAAATTGAAAAGAATTTTAAGTTTATTTAAGCACATAATTATGTAAACTTTCATTCCTGCAGAATAGCTATTAGATGAAGGAACATAGCTAAATTTACCTAATAGCTAGAACTTGATTACATGTGTGTATGCAAGTCTTGTAGTATTCTTGTTCTCCTTGTGTGTGTGTGTGTGTGTGTGTGTGTGTGTGCATAAGCAATGAAAACCCTTCATCAATAGTTAAGCATAATAGGATATGAAATGATCAGCCACATCTACACAATTTGCCATAAACTCCTCTGCAGGAAAAAAATTACATGTAATGTGTATAGCTAAATAAACTTGATTTTTTTTTTGCATTGTTCATTGCTAATAACAATTCAAGTAAAAAAAAATTTTTTTTAAGTGTCTGGCCAATTTAGCTCACTACTGTGAAACTGGTATTGTAGCTAACATCTTGAATAATACTTATGTAAAACTTCATTTGTGTCAGTTTCTGTCAAGAAATTTTAAAATAAAGCTTAGCCATACAATACAACAAAACAAATTTTTACGCTAAGTTATTTTAAAAATTCTTGACAGAAACAGACTCTCTGCTACCTTGCACTCTGTTGTAGGTACAGGGTCCCCAGTTATATAGTCTCGCGTAGCCAGACCCTTTACCAACCGTAACTGCTACGCGGGGAAGGAAAGGGTCTGGGAACATACAAATACAACGACTTGTTCAGCAGCACCCCAAAACGGTGCTCCAATTATCACATTCCAACGCTTTGGCTTGTGGTAGCCAATGATGGTCTGGGTAGCATGTCTCTAGCCAGAGCTTTTTAAAGCAGTTCATACAACCAACAGCACAAAAGCTCTTCACTATTGCCACTCAAAATGGCAGCGTGTAGGGCGTGTACATTTATTACGTCACTTCCTACATAACCTCTATAAATTGCCTACAAAATACAACTTCACCATTAAGAGGAGATAAGTTAGAGCATAAGTGCTTAGGTACCGGTGGATTTAGTGCACTGAAGCCAAAGGGCAGTAGGCATACCTTAGCTAGAGGGCATGCTCTAACTATTTTAGATCCCACCAGCAGGAATGGTGGTGTCAAGCGAATTTCCGGCCCAAAATTAAAATTCAATTAAAATTCAATTGAAGCACGCTGGCAAGTTTACTTTAGCATTTGTAGCTGCCAGCTGTTTGTTATCTCCAGATCTAACTCTACCATAGGCTGCTCTGCTGTAAGAAGTTAAGCAGCTAGCTATGGTAAATTCCTGTGGTATGAGGGGCAGCAGAGAGTTATCTGAACTAGGGTTGGTCCTATATAGGTCAGATATGAGGGGGTAGTAGGGCTCCACTTTATTCTATTAAACTAAAACTCAAAAATAGCAATACCCCAAGGGTGGTTAGTATGCACAGTTCATATACCTAAAGGCAAACAATAGTGCACACTTACCAAGTTAGTACACCTAGTAACAATATAGCAATGGGATCTAAGTCTATATGATTATCGCCGCTAACCGCCCCCTCACGTAGTATTTTATCAGCTATGTCGATCCAGAACAGAGCCAACAAAATGGTTTGCCATACATGCACGCGACCTTTTCCCTCGCGTAGCCAGACCCTTTACCTAATCACTACGCCAGAAACTTTCCCGCGTAGCGATTGGGTAAAGGGTTATGCTTTCGCCTTTAATGTTCTGCATAAATAGGGCGGGGCTACGCATCCGTGCGTGTATAAGAATTCTCGGTTTCATTGTCCTCCTGCAAGTATAGTTAGTAGTGTAGACTGCAGTCATGTCCCACCTCGCTTACCCCAATCTCGCCAACATTCCCAACTTTGAGGAGAGAGGACTCAACTACTCGGGCATTACCCTGGAGGGTTGGTCTGACGGACCCAATCTCTTCGTGCATGCCACGATGCTGGTGATTGCCCTGGTAGTTGGTGGGCTACCCAGGAAAGACAGGAAGCTGGAGTCCTTTTGGTTGCTACTCAACATCATCATCATTCACCCCATGGACATGTGAGTAGGTATGGTATCAGACAATCTTCAGGAAGCCTTCGGGGGCCCATTGAGAAGATGCTGCTTGTAGATATCATTAGCTATGTCTCTCTGGGGTCAGCTATTTGCCTATAGCACTTCTAGACATGGCTAAACTTCCTGGATGACTAGCAAGTGCTAGTATACAATAGTCTGGCATGCCACTATGAGGCTTCATTAGTGTGCAGTTGTGGTGGGTGTATTTCGTACAATTTTATATGTAATAGTTATAAACCAATATTGAGGTTGTGTGTGATTTACTAATCCCGAGACACAAGGGCAAAGCCCAAGACACGAGGGCAAAGCCTGAGTGGCATGAGTTTGTGAATCACAATACAAACCAACTATTTTATAGCCCGTTGATAACAGATAGCTCTATTTATAGCTCTCACCGGTCACTTTCCCATTACTTTTAATGGTTGCTACGAACTATATCAACTTTTCCCTCTAATACATTTTTGTACAGGAATACTGGGGACTATATCAGATTTATAGTACTTGACAACAAGCACGGTCGCTCAGGTAATGGGCTATAAATAATAATAGCAAATTTTCTCATTCTAACAGCCAATATTATTAATTAAAACTTAACTTTTGCTATTATTGTAATTACTTCAGCCGAGGATGACTGAATAATTTTATATATAATATGACTAATAAGTTGGTTTTGGTGGTATAATTGTAGAGCCAACATCTAAACAATCGTTGTTTGCTCACCCTTTACCTACTATTGGTTACTTTATTACTACCTCTCATTCAGTGACTAGGCCATTTGTTTGTTCTGTCCCTCCAGGTTTGTCGGTGGTCTTGGAGTAGGTCCGAAGTACCTAGTGGACGAGTATGCAGTTCTAGATGCCCGCTACTGGGTCCTCAAGGATCCCATGGTAGCGTGGGTGTGCTATGCAGAGTTCTTCATCATGATGCCGCTTGAAGTCATCTGGTACAGGGCTCTCAATCGCAACCACTGGAGCCAGCACTATTGGGCCGTCATTACAGGTGGGCATGGCTGAACTCATGTAGGAAGTTCCGGCTATTCGTGTATTGGGCTACATTGTAGTAGATATGGTAAAGTGTGGTTTCAGTTGGTGTCCTCTCTGATTTGCATACTATTCACTGACCGCATGAGAGTTCAGTTGCTGAGCGACCAGTAGTTAGTGATAGTAACGTAATAGATATGGTGGAGCATTGTTGTATTTGTCCTTGTTTTGTGTATGCCCTCATTTGCAGTCACAAGAGAGTCTGCTTGAGTCTTTGCTATTTAAGGAGACACAGTGGGTAGTGGTAGCCATTAGGTTCTTCTTTATATGCCATTGCCATGGCAAAGTTTTGTGGGGGCGTGTTGGAATAGTTTTTGTGGCACAATATATGTTTTCAGTACTCCTAAAGTTAACTCGACTCTCCTGTGGGTGTTAGTAACAGTTGTCAATCTCATCACTATCACATGTGCTTCTAATACATTGCATATATTGGTTCCAATTAATTGGTGAGCGAGCGAAGTGAGCGAGCCACTCTCATGGGTAACACAATTGAAAATTGGGGAGATTTGTTTATATATGTGTGGACGTACGTAGTCATTTTGTACTTTGACCCTCTCGTATTTTTGTGTTAGTTCGGTGTTCAACCCCGTCCCAAACTGCACTAAACAGAATCCTCTGGTTTAGCGATCATTACCCGTATCATTCTAGAAATTGAATTGTTTACCGCTTTGAATTCTTTTGCGGGTGCAGTTAAAACTAAAAACTTACTGGAGTTCCATTCTATTCAAGTTGTGGTGGTGGTAAGTTAATGCGCTATTTGTCATAGTTATAAGCCCTATGCAACTGTATTTACTTGAAAATGCATTGTCCACTAGACTGACCATGAAGGTAAGCCTTGTGTAGGTATGTTCAGTTGTGGACAGTAGGTATGTACTGTTGTTGGATTACAACTACTACTTTAAGAATACCACAAAGAAAAAGTTTTAATGATGCGATTTGCCTTTTTTTTGCTTTTTTTTTTTTTTTTTTTTTTTCCCTTCAATTCAAACAGTTGCGGGGAGTGGTTACTATGGCATTGGATCCTCTTTACCGTATATGCGTAATTAAAAAAAATTCGACTTTTTTTTTTAGTAGCTGGAGTGCAAACGTTTAACAATAGTGTTGTTTTAGGCTCACTCGTCATTTGTGCTCAAGCACATCACTAGTACACGTCTACTATTTTAGTTTGCTGAGTCAGCAAATACGTGTGCTGGAGCTCAATCATGTGATATTTATTTGTGTTTCCAGGTACATTCCAGTTGCTAGGCACTGTATTCTACATGGGAGTGGAGATTAGTGAGGGATTCGTACATCTCGTTGGTGTGGTAAGTGGTCATCAATATCACAAGTTAACGTTCTCTTGAATACACAAGGAAGGGGTTACAAGAAGCCTTTGTATGGTACAATTACTGATAGTTGTTCTGAAGATGATGGAACAAATCAGTAGCAGATATGTAGTATATCCATAGATTTGACAGGAAAACTTCTACTGAAGTGACTTTGGTTGTGTGCTTCATGCTTGTAAACTGTGATCTGCTACAGTATTTGCTGAGTGGAATTGTCAGGGTTTTGTTGTTGTTGTGGTTGTTTGTTTTCTCCAGCCCATTTTGTTACAGAATTGTGTCATTTTGGCTACCTATTTTTCTCGACTTTGCCAAGGCTTGGTTGGCTTAATACGTGCATTAAATAAAACACATTTTCTCTGTCTCTCTCTCTCTCCCCACCTTCCATTTAACTTTCACCTTTTTCTGCACATATCTCTTGTCAGTCAATGAGCATGTGATGTAGAAGTGACATGCATGTGATGTACATGTGACAGGATTGGCCGCCGAGGTTTGACAGTTACTTGAACCTCAAGTACTTCTGGTTTGTGTTTGTGTTCCTCAACTCCATCTGGATAGTGGTACCCATCCTCTACTACTACACTGCATACAACCACCTGGACAACATCTTCAAGAAGAAGAAAGCTCACTAACTTACATCTCATTTTATACCAACATTATATTGCATTTTTATTGTGTTCTAGGATTTTTAAGTATTTTTTTTATAATTGTTGACTCCATTTCTCCAGCTACTCTAACAGCAGCTTTATCTGCTAGTGTTAGTGAACCATCCTGCAAGTCCTTTCATGTGTGAGGTCCAGTAAGTAGCATTGTCTGTGAGCTGCACATGTCATGGACTTGCTGCTTTCTACTGAGAGAGTTGCTGGTGTACAGTAGACCTCAGTGTAATGAACCCTTGGGGACCACAAGGTGTTCATTATAGTGAAATGTTCGCTATGGCTAAAATACATTTATCAAAACAAAATTTATTAGACTATTTACTTAATTGCACATGCTACTATTTTTTTTGTGTGTTCATTGTACTGAGACGTTTTATAGTGGCGTCTGTTATTGTGAGGGTCTACTGTCTGTTACCACTATCAGCACTCTAGGAATTCCAAGGAAGCCATAGTGACGAGTAAATGAGAGTGTAACTATAATTGATAATTGTGATGATAAAGCCTTTTAAATCCACTAATCATGGCTCCTCTCTGGAGGGGGAGGTGTTTCTGGTCGACACCGAAAGGTGTTCTGATGGCACATAAATTGGTGGTCTGTTGAGTACGAGACTGCAGCAAGTGGACCAGGGTTGTCATAGCTCAGTGGTAGAGCACTGGTGGCTAAAGCCAGGGGTCCTGGGTTCGATTCCCTGGCTACAACTAAGATTTTTTCACATTTTACCCTTGCTTCTCTTTAGACGCCTTTAAGTGAGAAAGGTTCAACCCGCTTCTATGTACGTAGTGTAGTTTTAGTTTATTACAACTAAAACTAAAATATATTTCAGTAAGTGATTTCTTAATTAAAAGTGGTATAACTCCCTTTGTGGTTCTTACAAACTAAATCTATTAGCCTTTTACAGTAGTTTCAGGATGTGAAACCACATGAATTGTAGATGAGTGTGAGGGCACATGTGTAAAGTGCTTGCACTATGAACTTAGTGACTGATGCAGTTGGATGCTGCTATGGCTACAGAGGTGTGAACTAGGATGGCCCATCGTTTGAGGGGGTGTGGTCTAAGTGGTACAAGCAGAGATGAGTGTCTATGGAGACGTGGCATCATGTGTGGGCGTGGCATCAGTCTGCAAGCTCTTCTGTTGTTGCTCCCACATGGATGCATACACACCCTCCTGCTCCAGCAAGTCGTCATGGCGACCATGCTCAACTATCACACCATCCTAACACACAAACATGAGAATAATAACTTCAGCAATACCCAGTGTATGTGTGTGTATGAGTGTGTGTGTGTGTTTGTACCTTGAGCACCAGTATTTGGTGGGCGTGTATGATGGTAGAGAGGCGGTGAGCCACTATGATGGTGGTCTTCCCCTGGCAGACGTGCAGTAGCGATGTTTGAATGTTTCTCTCCGTCTCCGTGTCCAGTGCTGAAGTAGCTTCGTCCAACAGGATCACTGATGGATTCTTCAACATGGTCCTGGCTATACATACCTGTACATTCACACACACTCACAGAGTTAACACTAGTATGTGTTTCAGTGCAGATGGCAAGTGACCTACCTGGCTATATTGACAAGCAATGAGAATTATTAATTTCATTACACTCTCAGAATTAAACTTTCATTTTTTATATAATAAACAGTTCCTTTAGCTCTTAGCATAAATTGTACATTTTGCATCTCTAGTATCCTAGAAGTCTGAGTGCATCTCTAGTGTCCTAGAAGTCTGAGTGCATCTCTAGTGTCCTAGAAGTCTGAGTGCATCTCTAGTGTCCTAGAAGTCTGAGTGCATCTCTAGTGTCCTAGAAGTCTGAGTGCATCTCTAGTGTCCTAGAAGTCTGAGTGCATCTCTAGTGTCCTAGAAGTCTGAGTGCATCTCTAGTATCCTAGAAGTCTGAGTGCATCTCTAGTATCCTAGAAGTCTGAGTGCATCTCTAGTGTCCTAGAAGTCTGAGTGCATCTCTAGTATCCTAGAAGTCTGAGTGCATCTCTAGTATCCTAGAAGTCTGAGTGCAGTGTGTAGCATAGCATATGTACAGTACGTTGAAGTCACAGTATATTTGTGTGTGCAGTATTTAGCTAATTACTAGATCCAAAGTGCACCCACCATTTCAAAGTGTTGAAGAGAAGTGTATTAAGTTACAGCAGCTCTCACACCTCATATGTGTTGCTAGGTGCTTCACAAAGTAAACATATAAGATCCAGCATGTAGGTCTGCTCAGACTAGTGTGCTTTTCACAATTTTATTATTCCATTAGTATAATTTTCAAGATGCTTTACCAATTGACGTAATTAGGGCATGCATACAAAAATACCGTACATAAATATAAATTTTGATTAAACTACACGTGAGAGTCTCACTCACTTACCGATCACTAGAATTTATATGTGTGTGCATGTGCACAACCTGGAGGAGAATTTCTCATTACAGTCTTGCATCTCCATGGTAGCAATTCAGAGGATTTAGCTAACTCATACACATAATATACATGTATCCTCACTTACCCGTTGCTTCTCTCCCCCACTGAGTTTCAATCCTCTCTCCCCCACCACAGTATCGTACTGCTGGGGGAAAGACAAGATGCGCTGATGGATGTCTGCATACTCACTGGCTGCACACACCTCCTCCTCTGATGCCTCGTGCTTGCCTGGAAAAGTGACCACACCTTACCCACTCATTCAGCCAATATTGCATTTATCCAATAATCCTTTACCAATTCAACACACAAGGCATTTTACCTACTGGCTCATTAGTACCTCTCCATCAGACGTATTCTAACCCAGGATTCAAGCCCGGCCCGGCCCGTCCCTTACCATATCTGATATTGTAGAGGATGTTGTCATTGAAGAGGACCGTATCCTGCGGCACTACACCTATAGCCTGTCTCAGTGAACTCTGGGTGACTTCACGCACGTCCTGGCCATCCAATAGGATCGCTCCATCCTGGACGTCATAAAAACGGAACAACAGGCGTATGATGGTGGACTTGCCCGCGCCACTGGGTCCCACTAGCGCTACCGTCTCCCCAGGATTCACTGTAAACGACACGTCTCGCAGGATAGTCTTCTCCGGTACATAATGAAAATACACATTCTTAAACTCCACCTTCCCACGACCCAACCTAATGGGCGTGGCTTGAATGGCGTCCTTGATCTCCGCGTTAGCATCCATGAGGTCCAACATGTTCTCCATATCTACGAACGCTGCTTGGATCATTCGATAATACGTCCCAAAGAAGTTGAGAGGAGCGTAGAGTTGCATAATGTAAGTGCAGAACAAGACAAAGTCACCAACTGACAGCACACCTTCTGTGACCCTGTAGGCACATAGCGACGCCCCTAACAACAGGCCCAGGGTGATAATGATGTTCTGTCCAGAATTGAGCAGATTGAGACTTGCCAAGGACTTCCACTCTGCCAGCTGGTAAGCGAGAACAGCTGCAAATGGGACACACCCACAAACAATATAAACTTTTCTCTGTTTCAATAGATAGATAATGATTGGCTGTAATTAAAATATAATCATTATATTTAGTTCCAAATTACTTTCACTGCTTCAACTTACAAGTTTTAAATCTGTCCACTTCAAATCCCTCAGCCCCATAATACTTGACAGTCTCGAAGTTGAGGAGAGAATCGACTGCTCGAGCTCGCGTGACATTATCTTTCTCATTCATTACTCTACAAACACACACACAAACATTTTATTCCAACACAAGAATACACACATACAGCCACACAGACATGTCAATAGTAACATAAAGCCACACCCACTTCCCCGTGAGATTGGACATGTGAAAATTATGAAGGACGTATGAATTAATCCTCTCTGCGCATGTGCAAAAGGGTTACAGTACTCAGTTTGTCTGTCAGTCATTCTGGCACAAGATCTTGAAGATGGCAGTCTCATGAAGATTGAAACAAGCAATGTGCCAGAATTTTTCGTTTAGACTTTTTTTTTTCCAGACAAAGCTAGTTATTATTAGGCTGTATGATCACAAGTGACTGTTGGTAACGCCCCCTACAGTCACGCCCCTACAGTCACGCTGTACTCACATGAGCAAATGACGAGGTGCATGTCGAGTTGCTCAAGCTTTATAAGTAGACATGCATGAACATACATATTGGCATATTCATATTGATACTACTCCAAATAAATTATTCTCTTGGTTGTTGAAATAGGTAGTGAGTGTACAGTTAACGCTGAGGGTTCGCACCCTCGGTGCTTCATTACTCTGACGTAGCCAAACAGAACAAACTGTTGAGTAGTTCTGTCATTCATTATAAGGCTCATTCCTTATGTCCTGTCTCCCCCTGCTCGCCTATTGAAACTCTAGCTGAACCATCGGCATGGAGATATAGTTACAATCCTAGTACACAACTACTGCTTGCAACCGCAACAAGGTCACACCCACCGGACACACCCACAAAGCCAGCCTACTAAGCACTGACCTGCGGAACTTGGTGCGCCACTCTGTGACGGAGATGGTGAAGTAGATGTAAGAGATCATCGTGGTGAACACGATCAGACCAAACCAGATGTCAAACACTATGATGAAGTACACTACTGCCACGCCCACATCAACCAAGGTGGGCACTATACTGAATAGAATGTAGTTCAGTAAGTTGTTGATGCTCTGAGTGCCGCGGTCCATCACACGTAGCACCTCACCTAGCAACACATAGCAACACACCAGTACATATATCGTGTTGGTAACCCTTTACCTAATTTATACAAATTGACTACCAGTGTAAAATGTATCACCTCAATGTGGAGATCACACCCTCCAATTTGCAGACCACACCCTCCAAACCTGAAAACCACACCCTCCAATTTGCAGACCACTCTCCTACATCTAGACCACACCCTCCACATCAAGACCACACCCTCCATATCCAGACCACACCCCATATGGTCCTCACCAGTCTTCCTCCCCAGATGCCAGCGTAGAGACAGAGAGTGGAGGTGTTTGAAGAGGTCCACTTGCATGGTTCTGCTAGTGAACTGTTGTACAGCAATCCACAGGTAGCTTCGCAGGTTATTGATCAGTCCCATGCTGCCCACGGAGCCACCCTGTGGCAGTAACCATGACAACAATGTCAATGACACATGTAGTACAGAGAGATGTACAAGTTATACTTTCATCAGCAGAGGGGGCTATCGGGAATGACCCGGGAAAATACAATACCATGACTTAATACAGCTATCGTCCCTACAAATGATCAAGTGATCTGATTACTACACTAACATGAGCGAGAGCAACTACAGCTCTCTCTCTCTCTCTGTGTGTGTGTGTGTGTGTAAATACCTCAACTGATGTTGCTAGACAGACAGACTAGTGATGATAATGATATTAATAATGATGATAATGATGATTATGATGATAATGAAATGCACACATGTGTTAAACTGAATGCTGTAAGTTACATTAACAAGTACAAATTCTAGCGGCCTCATATCCTATATAGTAACCATGTATCCTAGCAACCATACATACACACACACACAGTATTGACCTGTAGGAATCGGAGCAGCACGTATACCGCAATGGAGACGGCTGGGAATGTGATGCCGGTGGACGAGTCTGTAAGACCCACCGATGAGTCCAGGTGGTGGGTGTGGTTAACACCTGTGGCACTGGAAGGAGTGAGAGCATCCACTATCCTCTTATAGAATATCGGCACATAGACGTTGATGACACGCCCACCAACCAGGATGAGGAAACATACGATGACACGCAACTGTAGCAACGGGTGCCCTAGGATTGGTAAGTTGGTATTTCACACCTTTGAAATGAATGCTCACTACATGCACATCTCATATCACCTCAGATCAATGGTCTGGTACACACACACGTACACACACATACATACACACATGCATGTACACACACATGTGCACACACACATGTACACACACACACGCATACACACACACATACACACACACATACACACACACACACATGCACACACACATGTACACACGCACACGCACGTACACACGCACGTACACACGCACGTACACACGCATGTACATACACACACATGTACACACACATGTACACACACACATGTACACACACATGTACACACGCACACGCACGTACACACGCACGTACACACGCACGTACACACGCATGTACACACACACATGCACGTACACACACATGTACACACATGTACACATACACACGCATGTACACACACACATGTACACACACACATACACACACATGTACACACGCATACACACACATGTACACACATGTACACACATGTCATTCTAGAGCCTTCCACACTACTAGAGCTATGACTTTATCTCTTCACTTGTCCTCCATCAAAGCTATTGTCGCGTAAAAGAAAAATCATTTGTTACTTTAGTCAGTTCAGAAATAAAGTTTGTAACTCCATGCCAACTCATCACCTCAAATGAGTACCTTTAGGCCAGACATAAGGGAAGAGACGTTTGATCTTAGACAGAACGTCAGAGAATGCTGACTCAGTCTTTCTCGTCACAAATCGTCCCTCCTTGCGCTGTCTCTCTGTGAGTTTGCTATTAATAGTGCCCCCCAGAGTGCCCCCTGACAGAGACTTGCTGTCTATACTGGAGGAGACACTACTAGCAGTGATACTACCGTATGTAGACACCAACAGCTTGTCCTCTGAAACTCCGCCCACCAGCAACCCATACCTGCAAGCACACCCAGTGATTGAAGTCTATAGTAGTATTTGCATATTTTAATTCCACACAAGATGTGGTGGTTGAGACTCTGCCCACTAACAACCCATACCATACCTGTAGGCACACTGATTAATTTCTCATAAGATGTAGTGGTTGAAATAAAGAGAGAAGTTTGTGGGGTCGTAAATCCCACACTGGTCAAATTGGTAAAGGGAGACAGTTATAGCTCTAACTCGAAGGACCAGCTTGTCTAGGCTTGAGCTCAGACTATTCAGTCAATTATCAGTTGGTTGTATGAATGGTTGATGCATCCTTTGGTCCAGTGCTGGCCTGGACTAAGTTAAAAACACTTTTAAAATTTAGACTGCCTCAAATCTGTTTTGTTTTTCACCCAGTTAAAACAAAAACCATGGCAATAACAAAATCAAGTACAGTAAGCAGCATTTACATGGTTAGAGACATTGTTAATGTTTGTCTGTCAGCAAGACATGAAACTCGTCCCAAGGCATGCTAATACTCCCACTGAGAGCCACACCCACTCCTATCTGCCTCATCTAATACCCCCACCCCCCATAAAGCCACACCCCATCCACCATTCTCACCTGCTACGTCGATTTCGACAGCAAGGTATGGAGTATACGAGAGCGGCCATTAACATGGTAACCAATAGCAACCGCACTAGCCAGAGCACTAGGTCAGAGATGTCCGTCCTGTTGGACAATGCCCACCACCACAACGAGTTGTTGTACGACATTAATTCAAACGTTAGCCATAGAGCATTGCATAGCCAGAATAATGTCAGGCCCCACCCATAGCCACGCCCATTGGCCACTCCCAGCCGCTCCTGGCGAATAAGGAACAGAGAGAACAGCCAGGAAATACTGGCAACCGCGTCCACAACAATCGTGTAGCCATAGATACCGTCACCGATAATATGGAGAAGACCCTTTACCAACAAGTCGGCTAGAAATGAGACCCCATAGATGAAGGAGCAGATGAAAGACAGGATGTAGAATCTAGTGGGAGGGGCATAACCTCCGTGGGGAGTCTTGGCCGACTTGGAAGAACCACCTACAAAAATTAAAAAAATTTATCATAAAAAACAACAACAACAACAACCAGCACAGCCTTGCCTGCTGGCTTACAGCACAGCCTTGCCTGCTGGCTTACAGCTCAGCCTAGCCTGCTGGCTTACAGCTCAGCCTAGCCTGCTGGCTTACAGCTCAGCCTAGCCTGCTGGCTTACAGCTCAGCCTAGCCTGCTGGCTTACAGCTCAGCCTAGCCTGCTGGCTTACAGCTCAGCCTAGCCTGCTGGCTTACAGCTCAGCCTAGCCTGCTGGCTTACAGCTCAGCCTAGCCTGCTGGCTTACAGCTCAGCCTAGCCTGCTGGCTTACAGCTCAGCCTAGCCTGCTGGCTTACAGCTCAGTAAAGAAGGCATGCATAATAATGAATCCACTCCTTTATGAGAGGAAAGTAGTGAAACCAACAGCAATAATAGAGTAATAACGGCTAGGGTCTGCACATTGCTGGTTAAACAGAGAATACAGCAATTCATATTGTAATAGTACATCCAAACAGTTCATTCTTACTTCAATTTACCTTCTTCTTTTTTTTTATTTGTTTGGGCAAGTCTACAAGACTGAATCACATATTATGTACGTATAAGTTCCTTGTTGTGCTCAGATTTGTCCCAGAACACAAAGATTCCTACAAGTAACACAGTGAGTGAAAAGCTACAGTATGAAGAGGATGGTAGTCCTGTGAGTGAGGGGAATGCTGTCAGTTGCTTGTGAAGCCCTTCATGCGATGCTCTACAGGCTCAACTTCTATCCCACAACTATGAATAGTATCACACAACTATATTATCATATTGCTTGTGAAGATTAGGAAAACCACAGTTGCCTAGCAAAATACCACAAAATTAATTAGAGTTTTAATTCATCTTGAACATTAATCTAGTTGTAGTTAAAGTAGAATTTTATTTTGTAAAAATTATACCAGAATTAGTTAACTATTTAATTCCCCGCATGAAAATAATCACCAGTGAAAGAGATACATCAGCAATTGGCTTCCAGGTGCATTATTTGGGTAGAGCAAAGAATAACAGAAACTGAGAATACAAAAAATTACACCACAACTAACAGAGACAATAAAACCAATGACAGGATGTCCCTCTCATTTACTATAATTATCAAATTCACATGCACACACACACACAGGCACAAAAAAAAAATGCAAATTTTCTTGCTGCCGCTAGGCGGTCACGCGCACCTGGCAGAGCCAGGATGCCTGTGCACTAAGCAGGTACTGTGAGCCGTGCAAGCAAAGCTCCTGGAGCCGAGCTAGGAACTCACAGGAGAACAGGCCTTTCCTCACAGCAAGTGGTGTGGGCACCCGAAGTCCCACCTGGACCATTGCTGTTCATGAGAAAAGGCCTTGAATTTGCACCCCAGCAAATGCCAGGTACCCAATCACAGCTGGGTGGACTGGTGGGGCTGGTAGGAGGCAGATGGAGAATCAGATGGAAAAAATGCCAGAGTTGGGCTTGAACTCGGGGACCTGAGGCACAGGCACACACAGGCACACACACACACACACACACGCACACACACACACACACACACACACACACACACACACACACACACACAAGCTGCACAGAGGGAGGTGAACATAAAAGCTCCAGTATAACACCTGCTGTTTAGAAGAGTCCTGTGTGATAACTTAATGTGAGACAAGACCTTGCTCACAAAATTATCCAAACATTATTACAATTATGTTAATCAAAATATAAGAATATTACGATCAGCAGGTAAATATGGGGAAATGCACAAGTGTGGTTTGCTCTGACGACTGAGATATATAACCAAATGTTAGAATTTCAGATAATATATTAGTACTGCACATACAGTGAGCAGGAATGCAAGAAAACAACAGCTTCCCAAGTTCTGCAATTACATTACTTCTCTTACACACTTCAGTGAGTCCTAATATTGAAGGAGGACACTTCAAAGTCACACACAACACTACCCACCATCTTGACTACACTTAGTACAATAGCTACTACATGCCCTCACTCACACACACACCCTCACTCACACACACTCACTTACACAGCACGACAGACCCCAGTCCAAGTATGAAGAGAATTCCTGCGCCAGTGATGGAGCCTACCAGCTCTAGGAAGCAGCGAGAGAATCCTCCATTGACCCAAGAGTTGCTGTAGCTATCTCCTTGCTCACAAAATGGCAACATGACTGGTCTGAAAATTTTAAACACATGTGCTCATATTAACACCTATTTGATAAAGCTCCATTCTTTTTACGAAGTAAAATATATACAATATTTTTTGTCACCTTCTTCAATAGAGATAGTATCCAGCCACAGATTGATATTCCTTTTTGATTTATCAGATATTCTGGACGAGCAGCAGGACCGGCAGGAGAAAATCAAGGCATCAATATGTGAAGGTTTTGAAAATCATCTCAACTTAAATAATAATTCCACAGCTCCCACCTCAAGCATTCCCACTTCAAGCATTCGCCACCTCAAGCATTCGTCATATTCTTCTAGAAACACAGGCTTCAGCAATTTTCCACAGCTGCGGTGTCGCAGGTCAGCACTAAAATAACAATTAATGCGCACCTCTATGTTTACCGTTGCTTTTCTACAAAAGCCTGGGAATGACGCGGCAGACCATCTGACCGCACCCATCAAGTCCACAAATATTAATTTGTTATAATAAATTCATTGACGTTGTATCCAGCAATATTATTCAGCTGAAGGTATCTTTGTTGTGAGTTGAAAACAATGGCTCAGCTCTTTGGAAGAGTTCGCGTAGAAGGAGAAGGCTCAGAAAGGCAAAACGGGCACTCCAGACCCTCAGAAGGCAGAGTTTTTTCGTGCTCTCCGTATGAGGACTGGCTGGTGGTGAGCGAGCTGAGAGCTACAGACGAGGAAGAGGCTGACGCGAAACGGGACAGGTGGCCCTGGTACCAGGGTCGCATGAACCGCTCCGTAGCAGAAGACAACCTCGGCAAATCTGCTAAATTTGATGGCACCTTTTTGGTGCGAGAAAGTGACGCTTTGCCTGTGAAGCAAGAGCCTATCTACGTCATCTCTGTGCTCAAGGATGGCGTCACGCACCACGTAGAAGTGGAGAGACTTCCCAACGGCAGGTACAGAATAGCTTTTGTAGAGGGCGCTAAGACTTTCAAGTCGTTGAAGAAGCTCGTAAACCACTACACGTCCAAGCCTATGGATCTAGAAGGCGGAGGTAGCACCAAACTAAAGTACACCCTGGATAACTAAGTATTACTCCAGTTGCTGCAGGTCTTCTCTATGAACAACATTCAGTTCTTGTCTGCTTTGTGTTTCAGTCATCTTCACTTATTTATATTGTGTGCATTTTGTGGGATTATTATAATTGATCAATGAATAACAAATTATTATAACTGCTTCTTGGAGAGTTTTTTTTGCAAATGGCATCAAGATAGAGGGTCTTGCTACATTATGTCGATTGATAAGGTAAGAGTTGGAAGATATGGAGAGAGAGAGAACTCATGTCATGTGTACAGCTACCTATGGTCTCGTGCATGTTGACTGAGTGCAAGTCTGTACTGCAGTGTGTCATTGATCATTTTTGAAATCTGAATGGAGGGTGGGTGTGGCCACTGCAGACAGTACAGTAGTTCTTTATAGTGCTGCTGTCAAAGGTAAGTTAGTACAGATTTGTATGAACTTAGTGCAGCAGTAATAGTTGCTGTATTAGTTAACATACACTTCAAACAAGTAATATTACTAGGTGAACTAGAATAATTATGTTGCGACTTGTTTGTGCTAGTTTCCGTCATGGAGAAGTTTGGGTAAGAGTGTCCAACATGTTTGACCCGCCCACGCACATCATGTGATTTATTAGCATCACTTCAACATACATGCATGCCATCTCATTATAAACACAGTGGATGTGGCTCCTTTGAGTAGGTTATGCACTCTGACCTCTTTTATCCCTTAGAACTGCAAGGCAGCAACAGATGTCCTGCACATGTGACAGGACGGACATGTGATGCAAGAACTGGAGCACCTCCTATACACTGAAAACGAATACAAATGATATTTGCTTTAAGTCATCTAACATTTGTTGACGCGTGCGCACGCACACACACATACACACGGTTTTAAAGTTTCTCACTTACAAGACAACATATGTCAGTTATAGTGACGACGTACTAGTTCCACTCCAGCTGAGTGATGTAGTATCTATACCACAAATGTGTGGTTGTCATGGCAATGTGTGGTTGCTATGACAATGTGTGACGAGTCACATGATCTGCCAGTCTGTTATAAGTGCCAGATTTGCCTCCAGTCTTACTGTCCAGTTGGATGCCAGAGATGATGCTGGCTTTGCTGACAGCTTTTGTCATGTCATACACCGTCAATAATGCCACACCCACTGCCGTCAGAGCTTCCATCTCTACACCAGTGACACCTTCACAGCACACACGTACACGCACCATCACGCAATGGTTAGCTGCACACAGGTCAAAGTCCACTGAGATATGTGTGAGTAGAAGGGCGTGGCAGAGTGGAATCATGTGATGTGTGTTCTTGGCTGCCATAATGCCAGCTAGTCTAGCCACGCCCACCACATCACCTTTGCCCCCTGAAGTAGCGACACTCTCTGGTGATGAATTTTTCAGTACCAATTCAAATGCCTCGGGAGACAGAGATATGTGGCCAGAAGCACGCGCCTCTCGCTGTGAAGACCTCTTACCAGTCACATCGACCATACGAGCATTGCCGGATTCATCAATGTGCGATAATGTGTTACTAGGCTCTGTTGAAAATGCTCTGGCTTGTATGAAAGTGTTGCCAAGACTACCGCAGGTTGCCGTGGGTCCCCAATAACTGTCACGCCCACCTAACAACACATAAACAATGATGCACAGGTGACAATCACTTCATACAGGCCAGGGTGTACGTATGTGTGTGCACAGGGTCACGCCATCAATCAAGATAATGGAGCATTCTTTTGATAATAGATCCATTCAAGTTAGTTACCTTACAAATTTCAACATTGTGCAACAGACTCCTAAACTTGAGGAAAACCTATATAATGGTGCCTGCTATTGTAAACTTTGTAAAAAGGCAACAAAATATCATATTTTTACTTTACTATGACAACATTAATACACAGTTGCAGGACCACACCCCTGTGGCCACACCCACATCATCATTTTGACATCGTCCTCTAACAAATATTAGACACAATAAAAAAGTTTTTGAACAAGAGGAAAGTTGAAACATTGAATTTTCATAATAAATAAATATTTTGAGAATTCACTGATCGTGGAGACAATGACGGACTGATAAGTGAGACATAGAGACGGCATGACAGAGTGGGTGTGGCCACATCATATATAGCTGGCATCAGTCACCCACCAATTAGAATCATCGGACGATTTGGAGCGTCTTTCAATGCCAGCATACCTACATGCGCACACACATACATACCAAGACAGTAGCACGCACACACATACATACACATGTGATGTCATCGTTGAGACAAAAAACAAACAAACAAACAAACTTTGTGAGCTAAAAAAAAACAACGTCTCTATAAACACACATACATACACACCTGCATGTTGCTTCTTTTTGCCTTTCACGGCTGTTGCTATGATACGAATCATTTCCTCCTCACTAGCCCCACCCCTCAGGGCATCTCTAAGAGAGACCTCCGCCTTACCGAAAAGACACACCTAGTAACAAGAAGGCATGTAAACCACACCCACCAATACTAATACAGTTCTAGTAAGTTATCGTAAAAGTAATAGATTGTTATTCCTGTAAAACATTTTTAATTACTAGTGAAAATAAATAAATAAAAACAACAACAAAGAAGCCAACAAATGGTCTAAACATGCACTTACTAACATCTTTACTAACTCCATCCAAATACAATCAACAGAGAGAACTGAATACCCTAAACTTCACAAACCAACAGCAGATGATGACTTACATAATTACTCAGAATGCTATAAACAGAAATATTTGCATTCCAACTAATACAAAAACAATCACCACATGGTAGCATAAACACACGGTAAACACACTAATGAATGAGCCAACTCAAATGGGAAGGGGTGTGGCTACCCAAAAATACCTCATAGCAAATGTGTCCTTTGTTTATGAACACCTCCCACAAACACACACACACACACACACACACCTCCCCACAAACTCACACTGTATAGTGGGGCAGATAAATAAACATTTTTGAAAGGATGGGGACACACTGGATAAAAGCACCAAACTTTTACATGAGAATCTTGATACACCCTTAGGTGTCACTTTTTGCTAGGACCCAACCTACCTATACATGCAATTTACACCTTCCTAATAAAGAATCTAAAAATACATTGTACATGCTAAAGTTAGCTATGCAGCTGCTCTCTCAGATCTCTATTTGAAGCCAACTTAACTGTCTTTCTACCCTTTTTTGTGCTCAAATATTGTCATAGCAAAGTAAGTTGGGCTTTATTACTAGATAAAAGTAAGTGCATTTTCTGTGAAGAAGGGAGTGATAAACTTCATCAGTTCTGTACACTAAAATCAGATACTAGTGTGCGTATTATGGCCAGAGACCTTCAAGATGCTTCTTTGCTAGCAAAAATTGAAGGTGGAGATCTCATTGCTTTAGAAGCTAAGTATCACCTGAGCTGCTTAGTCAAGCTTCGCAATCGCCACAGATCATATTTGAGAGGCATTCCGAATGCTTCCAGTAAGTCTCATGAAGAAATAAAAATGGAAGCAAGAGCTTTCGTTGAGCTTTTGACATATATAGAAAATTCTGTAGAAGATGGTGATTTTTTTTTAAGCTTTCTGAACTGCGATTTCTCTATGAAAGTCGCTTAAAAGATTTTGGTATTTCTAAAGAAGTTAATATGGTTCGTTTTAAAGAGCAAATTCTCGAACATTTTCCTGAGGCTCAAGGTCAGAGTGACGGAAACAACATAATTCTTGTTTTTGAGAAAGGAAAGTAGCAGATCTTGAAGCAAGCATACAACTGTAACTATGAAGATGACGCGTTAGTTCTTTCAAAGGCTGCTAAGATTGTTCGTGAAGACTTACAGAACTCAAATTGCTTTCAATTTTCTGGCTCATTTCCCCCCCACTGCCAACAAACCTTAAATATCTAGTTTCCATGTTCTTAATGGATCCAGCATTACAGATCAAGATTCAGTGAATCACAGAATGCTCTAACTATTTCCCAGGCTATACTGTTCAACTTCAAAAAGAAGTCATCAAAAAGCACATCTCATCACTCCAAAAAATTTGAGCCTCCACTAAGATACATACACAAACAAGATCCAAAAAAATGATTCGGAGCTGTATCAGTTGGGTCTTTCTGTCAGTTATGATAGAATTTTAGAACTTGAAAGACATATAACATCTTCTATTTGCGAGCAAGCAAGTGAGAATGGTCTGGTATGCCCCAGACAATTGAGACATGGTCTATTTACTGTCAGTGCCTTAGATAATTTAGACCATAACCCCTCCAGTACAACTGCCAAAGACTCCTTCCACGGTACAGGAATAAGTCTTTTTCAGTTTCCTAGCAAGCTGAACACAGGAACTCCTCAAGTTACTGTAGATTTGTTGACAACAGCAAGATGTAATCAGTTACCTGAGAGCTATACTACAGTTCCAGCAGTTGCTCTCAAGAAAGAAAGTGTTACAGTCCCTGATGTGTCAGTCCCAGACTTTAGTGCTACTGCAAGTGGGCATCTGAAAGAGGCAATGATGAGTGAGCACACTTGGCTTGAACATGCAATCAAGGTAATTGCACAAGATGATATTGATAAAGGAGAGAGGCTAGCCTGGGCCGCCTATCATGCTGCTCATTGTGACATTGATAATTCTGCTGTCCAGCCATTACTCAGCTGATCTCTTTTCTATGAAAAAGCTGCTACAGCAGCAATGGTGATTGTACAACAGAAGGCTATACAATTCCTAGGCCTTTCAACACAGAAGACTTTCAAATTACACATTCTTTCTTTGGTGGAGGCTATAAAAGATATGGGCAATCCCTTTTTAGATCAATCTGGAGAGCTCAATCACTTCGATCAATCTGGAGAGCTCTTAGCATTGGACACAGGAAACGTCTTGAATGATTCCGTAGTTGAGACTGTCCGTACAATTGAGGAACTGGGAAAAGAACAGTTCAAAAGCTTTTACAAGTCTGTTCTTGTTGACTATACTAGGTCTATTCATGAGCCAATCAAAAAGAATAGTCTTTCACTCTTCAAAGCCCAAAGCCCAAATCAAAAACGAAGCAATCAAAGGCTGTTGAAAGTCTAAAAAATGATGTGTCACTATTTTCACGACTATATATTGTAACAAAAAACAGGGATTGTGATACCACTAAATTTTTCAAACATGAAAATCAGCCTTTTCCACCCTCTCTATCTGAACATGGAAAGCTACGATTCTCCAAGAAGTCCGATCTTATGAGCTTATTACCAGTGGGAGATCAGTGTGACCCTCCCGACTTTTTGATGCTATAGCTATTGATGGTGCTGCTTTTGTTCATCTTCTTCCTACTGCAAGCATCACTACATTTGATGAGTATGCTGATTCCGTCTTTCTGCCTCATCTAAGCAAACAACTAGAGAAATGTGTTTGCCTTGATGTAGTGTGGGATGTATACATTACAGACAGTATCAAGGCATCAACAAGAGAAAGGAGAGGTCAAGGCATTCAGAGGAAAGTAGCTGGAAAAAATATAGTACCAACAAACTGGATGGGTTTCTTGCGTGATGAAAAAAATAAGCAAGAACTCTTTGAGTTTCTATCAACTAAGATTGCAGAATTTGATTACACTGGCAGCAAGGAGGTGTTTGTTACCCAAGACCAAAGAGTTTTGACAAACAGAATTGCTCTAGAAATGCCATCATGCGACCACAAGAAAGCAGATACTCGGCTCATTGTCCACATTGTTGATGCACTGAATAAAGGACAGAGTACTTTTCTTGTGCGTACAGTGGACACAGACGTTGTTGTCATTCTCGTTGGAAAGTTTTTTCATTTCACTGCACTGAATGAAACAGCAGATATTTGGGTAGCTTTTGGTACGGGAAAATTTTTTCTTATTGGCATATAAACACCATATGCCTTAATCTCGGTGAGGAAAAGTCCTTGGCATTGCCTTGTTTTCACAGCTTCACTGGCTGTGACACTACTTCATCATTTTTCAGAAGAGGGAAAAAATCGGCCTGGGCAACATGGAACTGCTTCCCAGATGTTACCACTGCCTTTCTTACGATCACACTGAATCCATTCGCACATGTAGACCTTGCATC
>WLWD01002627.1_pt1 | contig 22514 bp, 18 predicted proteins | sample 6712731 | NCBI WGS metagenome assembly WLWD01 (sample SAMN12718690, study PRJNA576275) | sponge metagenome | isolation source: marine sponge | host: Mycale hentscheli | place: New Zealand: South Island, Marlborough, Capsize Point | collected 2014-11-01
TGACAGAACAACTCCCTCCTCGACTGAGTAACTGATTCCAAATTACTTGTCTTGTGGTATAAAACGATGCAAAAACGTTCAAGCCGTTTGAAATGTTGGTCTTCCACAGTAAGCATGATATGTGGATGTGTTACCACATATACGAACGCCTGGGTCACTTCTGGATATGACTTCCATGCATCCCATGCTGACTTCTTTCCCTTTCCAAAAAATCCAGATGTTGTGTCACAGCCAGTGAAGGAATGAAAAATAGGAAGAGCCATGGATTTTTCTCTTCCCAGAGCGTTACAGATGGTGTTGATGTGTAGGTACATAAAGCTTTTACGGGTACCAATATTTCCATATCACGGATATGAATGGGGATCCATCTGGCATAGTTCATAACTGATACTGATTCCCATGTGATTCAGCTCCATGATTAGCTTTTTGGACCTAGTTTGAGTGTGAACATTTAGTCCAATGTAGAGAGGTAAAGGTGGTTCATGTTCCAATGAGTGCCGACTCTTTATGTTGCAGGTTCCTTTCTTGGCCTTGCAGTTGAAGAGAATGGTCTGTGCTACAGAGAGACACGCCTGTGAGTCATCAGAATTCTGATCCAGAATATCACCTCCTCTGAGTAGCAATGTCACTAGCAGTTTGAGAGATGCCGGTACTGACTCTTTCTGGCATTCTGGAGGGAACGAGGCATTAAAACTAAACCCATTTGATGAAAATATATCATTGCGCACTATTCTGGCAGCCTTCATCAAAATCAATGCATTTTCCTGATAATTACACTCCATAGATTTCTTGAGCAATTGCTGCATTCCATGCTCAAAAACAAGTATCACATTTTTACCATCATTTTGCTCTTGAGCAAGAGGGAAGTATGCCAGAACTTGTTGCTTAAAGCGAACTTTGTTGATCTCTTTACTGAGTCCAAGATTACAAAGGCGATTTTCATACATTTGCCGCAATAATGACAACTTGAAGCAGAAGGTACCATCTTCCAGCGAGTTTTCTACATGAGTTACTAACTCAACGAAGGCCCTTGCTTCAATTTTGTCTGCTTGTAGATTACTTCTTGAGGCCTGCTTTTCCCTGAGCAGGGTACGATGCTTATTTCTGAGTGTAGTTAGACAAGGCAAATAATACTTTGCCTCGATTGCTGTGAGGTCGCCACCCTCAATCCTGGTCAGTAACGCTGTATCTTGCAGTTCTGTGGCCATTAGCCTCACATTGACATCTGCATCAAGAGTTCTGAATTCATGGAGATGTCCATCTTGCTTTGTGCAGAATATGCAGCTACGTTTGTCTAGAGACTGACACCGAAGACGACGTCTCTTACCTTCTGCATTGCTACACATATGGATGCATGCATGAATAGTAAGTAGTTCCATATTTACACATCACAGGTAACTTACACTGTATCACCCCTTTCTCTTTTCCTTGCTCTTTGCAGCTTGCTTGCATTGAACTTTAAGTGACAAGATTTGTGCCACATGGCTTTATTTCTGACAAGCTGATCCACATCATCTCTTGACCAAAGCTAAGTTGGACTGGCAGTTGATTTAGTTTCCTGAATTCATTGACATTACTAAGAAATGATGAGTAAGCTTCATGCTTGTCTCCAGATCCATCTGTATTCAAAGGGCACCTTACTGCCTCCAGGATTTGCTGCTGACAAACTATGCACAGTGTCCAATCCATCACATGGAAAGAAAAGAAGTCCAAATAGTGCACTACTGCTGAGTGTGACATGCACAAGCAGCAACCACACAGTTGTTACCTTCTATTATGTGGTAAAGGTGTTGATTATGCTGCTTATCAGCTGTACTATATAACCTTTTTAAAAAAACTCATTGTTCTAAAATTTCGCGCCCAAATTTTTCGCAATACATTTCTTATGGGGAGCGAAAATTCGCGCATATCAGCAGTATTTTCCAATAATGTTTCAGGGTGAATAAAACATGGTCCATTCATTTCCAGAGGTGGCTCCCCCCTCAAAATCAAAGCTAAGGACCAAAAGAGTCACCACAAAAAATTTGGTGCTTTTGTCCGCTTCGTCCCCATTTCATCAAAATTTGCCCGTAAGCCACCCGACTATATCAAAAGCAAGCTTACAAACAGAAAGAAATATTATTTTTACCTCCCCATTCAATTACTTTAAAGATCGAATTCGTAAGTAAGTGGTTTGATTTTCATACTGTGTCTTGTGCCGCAGTAGAGTGGCTATAGTAAACTGCTCGTAGATTTGCGTTTCTCTGTGGTGAATGTTGCCTTAAAACTCGCTGAATAAAAAGCATATTATTGCTGCATGAATAGGAAGGTAACACATGTGAAGAACATTGGGATGCTGATTTAAAAATGCTTCCATTTTGGAAGCAAGGCTGCAATCATAAAAAGGATAACTTCTTACATAGCTGTAGATTTGATCCGTAGAAAACCCAATGACCTCTATGCGAGTTTGACACTTCTTTTTAAACTGTCTGTGGCTACAGGGCGTGATGCTATAATAACCATTGATAGGGGAGTAATGTTTTGATGTTGAGCAACTCATCAATTATCAAAATTTTCCTAAGGCAACGATATTTCTTCAACAAGTAGTGAGTGTGATTTATTTGATTGGTGATCTAACTCCAACTTCTTGCTAAGTTGGGCTCTTTCTAGTTCCTTTCTTAAGACACAACAAACATTTTGTGTTGTGCCTTCTAGACTATTCACAAGTCCTTTAAGTCTGTCAGAAACCAAATTACAACTAGTGGTCTGCATACAAACTTGTTGAACTAAAAACCTTAGCCATTTCTCTGGAATCACATGATCTTGGTCAAGTGACAGGAATTTGTTGCATATATTTACCGATACGACTTCAGATTGTACCAAAACATTCGAAAATTTAATTAAATTTACGTCTGTCTGGGGCAATTTTAAAACTGCTAGGTAAATATCATCTGTGTATTCACTCTCCTGGCCTCGACTAACACAACAGGAATATTTCCCTTGTGTATCTTTGCGGGGATATGCTCGAGGTAGGACAGAACCACAGGGTAGCTGCCACCAGAGTTAAACAAATTAAGCTCCCAAGCTGTTCAAAGCCCCAAACCCTAAGCACCCTTTCACAGATGTCCCAATATTCAAGTTTAGGTTTGGCTCAAAATGTACAACTGCCGAGCACATGCTCAGGGCTGGGTACTAAATATAAAACCAGTTCTGGGCATGCTCGCAATGACATGACCATGACACAGCATAAAATACACACAAACACACAACTAATTGATTAGTTCACAGCACTTCACACCTAATAGCTAACATACAGGGAAATATGAATATGGGAATAATAATATAATAGTTCATAGTCTGTAGAATGGCGTGGAAGGCAGGGCATTACACCACAATCTTGGCTAGCTCTGTTGATGTATAGTATATTACTACATACACCAGAATAATCAACTCCACCAAGCAAAGGAAATCCATGTTTACTCCACTGGCATAATTCACCCCCTCTATCCCCAATTTGTACCTCTAGCAGTGTGGACTTGCCTTCTGCTACTTCAGTGTCATTAGACTGATACTCAATGACTCGACTACTTACAAAATCTGATGTATTCGTAGTCAAAAATTCTGTAGGAGTTGAAAATGAATCTAGTTTTTGCGACACATCAGTTAACTGCACAATTTCACTGGCTAATGCTGTCTTTTAGACTATGTACAGTGGTACTCTTAGCCTCTCTATATTTGCCCGATATCCATGCAGAGAGAAGTTTAGATAATTTTACAGGATTGCTCCCAGCACTTTTGCATTCCTCCCTTACATATTCAGGAAGACCCAGTGCTATGCCAATCTCCTCCTACTTGTGGCTACCTCCCACTATTCTTTCAACTAAAAGTGGGATATCACTTAAAGTTAACCCTTTCGTTCCTGAATTGTTTGGACGCGCGCGGAAAAATCTAATTTTCTACCGCGGAGTAGAGCATTGCCGTTTTATTTTTTTAACTCGATGCTGGCTGGGAAAACCCCATAGCAACCATATATCACTAAATAGACCAAGAGTTTGGGATTCCCCTCATTTTTTGATTGAGAAAATTGAATAATATTTAAGCCATCTACTAATATTTCAAAAAAAAAAAATTTTCCCCCCAAAAAATCCACTTTTCCCATCAATAAAAAAATAAAATAAAATAGAAATAATATTGTTTGATGCATTTTATACCAATATTATATTAGTTCAACAATAAAATATGTCGTTTGTTGTGTGTGGTGCTGATTGTGATCATGTAGGAGACATCTATGAGTGTCCACAAGGAACGTATGCCATCGGACGTCGAGCTCCACTACAAAACAATTTCATATACACAAAAACACAAACAACAAAGATATTTGTAATACAAACAACAAATTATTCATCATCCTATATAATTGCAACTTTATGATGTATTGTATGCGGTTTCATACAGGATTTTTTTTTGGGGTGGGGCTCCGAGTGTACTTCGCCACACCCATTTTTTGGAACCTACACTACTTTGATGCACATCTTTGCATACGAGTCTATACTTCACACTGATGATCAGTGTTCGGTCCTATGCACTAAATGGCTCAGTTATGATAGGAACATAATGGGATACAATATCAGACTAAAAATAAATGCTTCCTAAATGTTCATTTCTATTCAACTCCCAAAATTCTAGGGGGGAACCCAGCCATGCCTCCCACTGTATGAACCCTGGTATGTATACTCCACACTGTACATGAGAGAAACATGTATTGAGAAAGTGTACTTTGAAAATGAAAAGCAGTACAAGCACACACGTGGAATTCAACTTACCCGGCATGGATGGTGTCACAGACTGAACGATCCCTCCCAGGTTAGGATCCGGAACCTCCATACAATACCAAAAAAACACAGACAACAATGATATTTGTAACATAACAGCTGGCCTCGCTGAATTGCCCCCCCCCTCCCCCGTCATTACTTTTCACTGACATTCTTGTACCATAACCCCCCCCCCTCCCCCGTCATTACTTTTCACTGACATTCTTGTACCATAACCCCAGCCCTAGCTGGACACCCAAATATCAGTAAGTTGAAATGAAATTCAACTTACCCGGCATGGATGATGTCACAGACCGAAAAAGACCACCGAGTTCGTTCTCTCTCAGGTTGGATCCGGAAGTGCCACATACTGTTTGTTCATGGTTGCTCTCTCTCTCTCTCTTTCCACAAATGCACGCACACACATACACACACACACACACACAAGAAAGAAAAAGCTACAGGTGAATACAGATCATAAAAATAAATGTATAATTTATTATACATAAATTGATTGGTGTACACACACACACACACATGAAATTCAACTTACATGGGCATAGTAGTCACGATCCAAAAAGATCCAGAGTTCCCTCCCAGGTTGTATACGGAAGCGCCACATACTGTCTGTCCACGGTTGCTCTCTCTCATTCCACAAATGCACACACACACATACACACACACACTAGAAAAAAGAAGATACAGGTGAATACAGATCATAAAAATAAATATATAATATAAATTGACTGGTGTACACACACACACATACATGAAATTCAACTTACATGGGCATAGTAGCCCCCCGATTGGAAAAGACCCCCCCCCCCCCCGAGTTCGTTCCCTCCCCGGTTAGATCTGGAAGCACCAGAATAACATTTCAACTCCACGCACACACATATACATCGAGTGTGAAACTCCACTACAACACCACAAAAACACAGACAACGACAACGACAATAACAATACATATTACAACTTTTGGGATGTTCAGGGGGGGGGGGGGCAGCCACAAATATCAAAGTTTGTGGTCCATCACACAAAAGATTATGGAATATCAATGGGTGTGTTGTCATCTTTCTTCCACTCTCCCCCTACCTCATCCACCCGACTCTTGTTCTTCGATTCCCGCCTTCTCCGACCGCGAGGACGTCCACAACTCGGAGCAGGAGGAGCCACTTCCTCTTCCTCATCACTGGAACCTGCTGCCTATTCGTGTTTCATCATTGGAAGACTCAGGTCTGGTATCCTCTCCTTCATGACTGGAAGACTCTGCTCCTGTCGCCTCATCTGCGTAATCGGGGTCGGTGACTGCATTTACATCTGGTCCTAGTAGTATATGTGGTAAAAACTTTTTAAATTTTTTTTGAAAATTTGAATTTGTTCAAAAAACCACAAGCCACTTTCAAATCTCAAAACTCAAAGAAATATATATATATTATAGCTAAACAGCTTACTCTATCTCAATATAGCTATAAATAAGTCCTTTCCACAACAGAAGCTGGCTATTTTTCGAGACAAAGACAAGAGAAAGACAAGCTTACCTCGATCATCTTCTTGACTCCCATTTTCAGTATCAGAGTTGACGGGGTCTGGTCCACCAACCCTGATACAGGGCCTCCTATAGCCCTAGATGTCGTCTCCCTTCTCTCCGCTTGATCCTGAGTCTCTAGAGTCAGCATCAAGCAAGTCTAAAACTTGCACCGCATTGTAACTTGTAGACGCCATCTTCCAAAAAATGACTTTGAAAAAAATTTTTTTTTGCATAGTTACCGGGGTCACACGACACGCTCACTTTTTTCCTATGATGTAATAAGCATTACCTAAGACTGTACGTAATAGGGAGGTCCCCAGTTGAACTGGCGATTTTATAAAAAATGGAGAAGACAGTAAGTCAAACCGCAAAGTCTTGGTCGGCAAATAAGCGGTTGTTTCAATGTGTTATGGAAGGCTACTGAGCTCAAGCAATTTTTTGCTGCTTCTACAAAGCTCTGGAGATGACTGGATCCATAAATGAAGCTGCTGTGAAGAAGGTAACTTTTTTTAAAATTCGACGGAGAACCGATGTTTTTTTTTTTTTGCCGAGGAAGAAATAAACGCAACTGCTGTGAGGTACTGTCGAATCAGTCCTGGCTGAAAGCTATTTTAGATGCTTCTCCAATGCATTGGGCACCTGTGTATGCAATCTGAAGGTTCTAGCTATAAAGTAACTATTTTAAAAAATTCGGAGAAGTCAATCGGTCTTCACCCGCTTCAAAGCGGGATCCGGAACGAAAGGGTTAATAACACATTGCTATTTTGTTTCTCCTTATCATCTACACATTTCTTAGCCATTTCCTCTTTTATTTTTGTACACACCTGTTCTACTTCTCCTCTTAGTCTGCTTAAGGCCTTAACTAGCCTACCAAACAGACTGATCTACCTCAACTCGGAATAAACCAGCTGGAGAAAGTACCTGACTTTAACTTCAGGTTACAGATGGTGCTCGTATAGTCTGGCGGGCCAGACCCTTTACCTTCTTTTTATGAGGGGGGGAAGGGAAAGGGTCTGGAGTCACTAGCAACATCAACGACTTGTTCCAGAGAAATTTAATTAAAAAGTGTCAAAATTGCGTCACATATTCCCCCGCGCATTTTAATATTTCCCGGGAAAGCAGCTGTAACTTGCAGCTCGACCAGCATACCAGGTTGCGATCCGGCTTAGCTATGGAGTTCTGCTTAGGTTGTGGCTCTGATCTTCCATCAAAGTCTAGATATGTCCGTAGGCTAGTTGCAGAGAGATCAGATCTCTCAAGACTCCGTTCTGGAGTAGTGTTAGCCTGGCGTAATCTAATGTAGTGCTGCCAATGTTATAGCTCAACACAAGAAGCAACTATGCCAATCTTACATTACAAACCTCATCAGGTAAGAGTCTCCCATGCTTGAAGAAGAAAAAAAAGAATCGTATAATGACGCCTTACAATGACGTCCCATGACGAATGTACCAAGGAATGTGCTAAAACCGCCACCCCAAAATCGGGGTGGCTCGAACAAGTCGTTGATGCTAGTGACGCCAGACCCTTTCCCTTCCCCCGCCCATATTAAAAAGAAGGTAAAGGGTGTGGCCCGCCAGACTAGTGCTCGTCAGGGTCCAAGTAAGTCAACTTCTCATAGGCATCTCTACAAAAAATTCTATTCTTGTATAGATCCCGATAGTTTGAGAAGGTCCACTCCTGTTAGGGAAGACCATCCCGGTGGTTAAGTAGTACCTGTAAAACGGACGACATAACGTTTTCAGCAGTCACGATCGAATTTGAGTACACACGAATTCAGGGACTGTGGGTGTGCGGCAGGCACGACACGGGGAAAGCCCTTTACTGTAAGCGCGTGCATGAGCAAGTTGTATGGCCCGCCGTAGCGGTAAATCTCCAGTTGTACCAGTTGTATGTTGTTCTGCTGTCAACATCTGGATGAGCCAGTCAAGGTTTCTGGAGTACTAAATATCTCATACTCGGCACAAAAAAAAGCAAGTGTCCTGTTGAAGCTTGGTGATCATGACTAGATGGCAGTAGCTACAATGCTACATTTATTTTGCTACATTTGAAATTCTGAATAAAGGACAAAGTGACACAAGTTTTGTTCATTGTTATGAAGCTCATGTCCCTTCTCAGAAATTATCGACTGTTTATCTAATATTTGATAGCTTGAAAGTTTGATATCAACAATTGGATTAGAGGAACTGTGTAAAGAAAGAAATAGAAAGGTTAAAGTTACACTTTAGTGTTGTAATCGTTGACTAAATTAAAATGAAACGTATTATTTATTGACACGTTTTCATAATTGAAAGAAACTAAATGGTTCACTTGAAATAACTACAACTAAATGATGTGATGCAGTGCACCTTCTACACTACAACTTGCATGCCGACAATTCATTCTGCATTTATAGCTCCTAGTGAATTAGCAATAGGGCTGTATACATTATGCCAGTAATTTTTACTTATTATATTTGTTGGCCCATGCTAAATTATTTTGCCCTAAATTGTGCCGGCGCAATAGTATTGAATCACAGTAACTAATAATAACTAGCTACAATGAGATTTAGATGACAAATTCATACATAGTGTGTAAAAGTTAATAAATAGTGTTACTCTCATAAAATTCAATTGTTAATCTGTAGTAGTAACCGTTGAGGAACCACTGTAGCTGTTGCCTCAGCAGTCTTTCAAATAAATATATCTAAAATTGTTATTTTGGCTAGATTATGCTAGAAAATGAGCCTATTATGCTTAATTCAACCTTAAACTATGTCTACTTATTAGAAGGGTTTTACGAATTATGCCAGCATAATTTTGAGCATATAATGAATGCCCTTAGCATAGGAGCATAATGCTATCATATCAGTTTCACAACAGAAATTGGATCCTCACACGGAGGTTGTAGTAGTTGCCAACTCGGTGACTCTCAAACCTGTCTCCATGTCCAAGGCATTACATCTACTGTCTCGTCTCCTAGTCTATCCATACACCATAAAGGTAGCAGTGATCATTACCTCACTTTGCTGTCAAAGTTTCCTTCTCTTATTCGAGTTTGCTCACCTATTGACATCATCAAGCATAACGTCACTCACTTCACTGCCACTGTCAGCTCGGCCCAGATGCCTCACACCAGATAGTCTTTGCTTGACAAAGCAAGAGTGTGAGCATGTGCTACAGCTTGGTCAGACCGTCTTCTAGTTCCTTGTCTTCCCCACTTCATATAGTACCCAAGAAAACTCGGGATAACTGGCATCAATGTGTGACTATCACACTCTCAATCACATAACAGTACCTGATCGATATCCTATTCCTCATTTGTATGACTTTTGTACTTGCCACCATTTTTTACAAGCTGGATCTGGTGCAGGCATATCATTGATTCCAGCCGATCCCTCAGATATTCACAAGACGGCCGTGACTACGCAGTTTGACAAACTGTTTGAATTTCTCAAAATACCATTTGGTCTGTGTAGCACAGCTTAGACCTTCCAACGCTTCATAGACCAAGTCCTCCGTGGGGTTTCTGTGGCTTACTCCTAAATTGATGACATTCTCATATCAAGCTGTGACCCCAAGCAACAGTTCCGGGACTTGCAGACTGTCCTAGAATGTCTCTCAGTGCACAATATTGTGATCAATCCTGTCAAGCGTGTCATTGATGCTGGTGAGTGCGACTTCATTGGACATCGGATCAATAAACAGGGTTATTGCTCCACTTCCTCAAAATGTTTCAGGTCCTTTATGATTTTCCTCAATCACAGTCCCTTGCCAACTCTGCAGGTTCATTGGCCTTGTGTACTTTTATCATTACTTATTCCCACTTTGATTATTCCTCTACACGCTCTCCTCTCTTTGTACAGACTAAAGTCTCAAAGGTCCTGGAATGACGCTGCTCTGGCCTCATTCCAGGAACCCAAGGATACTCTAGATGCTGCTTCACTCCTATGTTACCCTCATGCGATGCACCTACTAACCTAGTGAAGATGCTTCTGATACAGCTGTTGGTGCATTTTGTAACAACATATCAAGTGAGTCAGATTCAGTAGCCTGTTCTTCCCTATCTTTTTTCTACTGTTTTGAAATAACTAGCAATATTTTTCATTCTTGCAGTCCTTTTCAGATTAATTTCTCTTAGAAGGCTTAATATGCTTTTTATGACTCAAACTAAGAACAGTTTTCATTTTGTTGAGGGCTCTGTTACTATTGTTCATGCCACAATAGATTGTTGCACATCTAAAAGAAACTGGAAAATAGTGATTGATGTAAGAGTAGAAGCGTGGATTCTTGGTCAGATGAAACTGCAGTATTCCTAAGCTTGTATCCATGTGAAACACTGCATCTTTGTGATTGATGGTCATCACCAATAATTAACAAACCAAGTATAACTAGGAGCATAGCAAATGACACATTTTAAGTGCATATTTGCTGCAATGCCAAGCGTTGCTGGAACAGCGTAAATGAAAAAAAAAAAATGGGCATATTTATTCATAAAACCCTACCTATTATAACAAATGCCAGCATAATGTGGACATCCCTAGTAAGCAATCCACAGCCTAGATCTACAGCTATTCCAACTGTCAATTGAACTCCCTGTCACATGCATGGAGACCACCAGAGATAATGGCTGAATTTTTATTGACAGATATATCAGCTTGCTCTCTGCACAACAGCCCAGCTCATTGTGTCGGCAATATGTAGCTATGTGGCTACTCAGGATGTAGTACTTTCAGAGATTTTGAGTCAGATATATTCATGAATTTTCGGCTATGGGTGAGCCTTCTAGTGAATCTGGCTTGCACAACTGAAAAGATTTGAAGTGAGGCCAACTATATATAGTCAGCTAAAGTGAATGACAAAGATTGTGAATGGGGTTTGGCCATTGAATGAGGTGGCAAAAGAATGAATGAAGTGACAATTTTGAGATGTATTGACAAGTGATTGAGTAATACATTCATACATGTAACTCTAGAAATACAGTAAAGAAATAAAGAAATAAGGAATAAAATAAAATAAAATTTTAAAAAATAAAATAAAAATAAAAAGTCCTGAGAGTCAGGTAACATGGGAGAGAAGATAAGGATAAGATGGGGAAAGAAACATAGAATAAAGTCACATGTGTATGTATTAAGAAAAAAGTGTCCTCCTCAGCCTCGTCGGCTACAACAAGAGAGAATCGGCTAGTGGGTAGTCTATTCCTGAAAAAAAAACCCCCCACTAATCTCAAACAGCATATACAATATTGTTCTATTATCTAATAGCTAGTTTATGAATTAAAACATTTTTTTTGTGAATTTCAAGAAATGAACTTTGATGTATTAAGTTTAGTACAACTAATTTTTAACAATCTTTAAAACTAACAGAAGCTAACTGAAAATGTTTGAGGATAAGGCTACTGGTGGAGATTACAGAATTGGAGTTGCCTACTGCTTCAAATAAAAAAAACTGTTTTTTTGCTAAGCGGAAATACCCATTTTGCTTGCAGAATACTTGATTTTTTTAGTGTATGCCATGTAGTCAAGGCCTAATCCTCCCTAGGTCTTCCATGATCAACTTGTGGACCTTAATTTAACTCATGAATGAAGGGACCACGCAATTCAGTATTGAATGTGTAGGGAGTATTTTACTAGGTAGCTAGCTTAGAATTAAATGCCAATCTTGAAAAAAATTGACAACAACTCATTCTTTCCAAGCTTTGAACATGAAGATACGTTGTTGTTGTTTTTTCTTGCAATTTCGGGTGCTAGCTGAACCATTCACCTAACTGTTACTTTACTTGAAACATCTAGGTATGGGTTAATCGGACTAGCACCCAAGATTGACCTTGAAGAAACATTTTTTTTTTCCTTGTGTGTAATAGCTAATACAGTTTTAGATGCTAGTTGAACCCTTTACCTAACTGTTAGTTTACTTGAAGCATCTAGGTATGGGTTAATTGGGCTATAAGTACCCAAGATTGACCGGGCTAGCACCCTAAGATTAATCTTTATGTGTGTGTGTGTGTGTGTGTGTGTGTGTACTCAGGCAATTTTTCCATCTGATTTTCCATCTGCCTCCCGCCAGCCACCAGTCCACCCAGCTGTGATTGGGTACCTGGCATTTGCTAAGGTGCAATTTTTAGGCCTTTTCTCATGAAATAGTAATGGTCCAGGTGGGACTTCGGGTGCCCACACCACTTGCTGTGAGGAAAGGTCTGTTCTCCTGCGAGTCCCTAGCCCAGCTCCAGGAGCTTTGCTTGCACGGCTCACAGTGCCTGCTTAGTGCACAGGCATCCTGGCTCTGCCAGGTGCGCGTGACCGCCTAGCGGCAGCAAGAGAATTTACATTTTTTTTTGTGTGTGTTAATAATGTTAATTAAAATAACATAAAAATGTGCTCACATGACTGAAGATCTTCAAATCCTCTTATTTCCACCCATCCTCCCATAAAGAGACAAACCCACCCGTTCCATTTGCTGAATATTCAATTACTACTAGTGATGTGCTTGAGCACAAATGGCGGGCGAGCCTAAAGACTATACTATTTTTATATGAATGATTTTGACTTCTAACACTGAAGCTACTGAAAATAAGGTCCAGTTTTTAAATTTAGCATACAGGGTAAAGGGATTTCAGTGCCATAGTAACAACTCTCTGCAACTGCTTGGAAGGAAAAAACAAAAACAAAACAATACACGTTATTTAAAAGTTGTTTTTGTGATTTAGCTAAGTAGTGGTTGTAACACACAATGCTTTGACACAACTGGACATGCACCTACACAGACTTACCTTTGCGGTAGTCTAGTGGACATTGTATTTTCAAGTAAATACTGTTGCGCACAGCTTATAACCATGACAAAGAGCGCATTGACTTACCACCGCCACTAACTCGAATAGAAATGGAAGTCCCTCAGGTTGTCAAGTTTTAACTGCACCAGCAAAAGAATTCAAAAAGGTAAACAATTCAATTTCTAGGGTGATACGGGTACTGATCAATAAATCAGAGGATTTTGTTTAGTGCAATTTGGGACGGGGTCGACAACCGAACTAACACAAAAACGCGAGGGTCAAAGTACAAAAATGCCTTACGTACGTCCATACATATATACAAATAAACTAGTGGTGTGCTTGACACAAATGGCGAGCGAGCCTGATAGTTAGGTAACATAAAATGTTATCTATGTTTTAGCTTACCTCTCATGCAAACACTATAATAGCAGTTTATGACATTTGAGTTCAGCAACAAATCAAAATCACTTCTCTTACCTATTTAATGGTAACTTTTGTAGTATCAAACTCAACCATTCTGATAAATCCAATCACCATAACTCTTGAACAAGCTCTCCGCTACGAAAAAAACAAACCAGTGTTATTATTATTAATTTTAGCCAACAATATGGAATTACTACTTACATCATTCTTGAGTATTGATAACTTCTGTAGTATCAAATTGAAGTTACTTTGACCATCTGAATTACCTTGAATTCTTGACAACAAGCTCTCACCTACAAAAACAAAAGACAATCAATTTTAGCACACAATACAAAATTACTTTCTTACCTGATTTTCTTGAGCAGTGGTAACTTTTGTAGTACCAAATTTGAGCCAATCTGACTATTTGAATTTACCAGTCACTGTTGACAAGCTCTTAGCTACAAAAAGAAACGGCCAGAGGTTAATTTTGCATATTTAGCTAACAAATTGGAATTGCGTTACTTATCTAGCTTCCCTCGAGACTAGTACGCTTCCTAGCATTTAAATACTACGGCATTCCTGACTACCACGCTCTTGACTAACCCACACCGGCACTTCCGTATCCCCGGGCCATAAAACGGCGAAGTTTTGAAATTAAGTCTGGAAAAGGGTCTTCAATGCCATAGTAACCTGTCGAATCAACTTTTTGTGTCTTGAAAACAAACGTTTTAGCAGGAATTTTTTCATACTTTGGAGCTTAAGTATAAAGTAAGACTTGCTTAATGCTGTAGTTTCAGAATATACTGGGGTCAAGCCTAAAAAGCCGTGTTTTTTTAAAGAAAAAACGTTCCCCGCGCGCGCGTTTAAAGGGCATACGTACAATCCATACATACATACATACATATATATTATACTAGTGGTGTGCTTGAGCACAAATGGCGAGCGAGCCTGATGTTAGGTAACATAAAACCAAGTATTGTTACTATGTTTTAGCTTAGTTCATGCAAACACTATAATAGCAGTTATGACCTTTTATTTCAGCAAACAAATACAAAATCACTCTCTTACCTGATTAATGGTAACTTTAGTAGTATCAAACATCAACCATTCTGATAATCTCAATCACCAGTAACTCTTGAACAAGCTCTCAGCTACGATAAAAAAATAAACCGGTGTTATTATTTGTAATTTTAGCCAACAAATATGGAATTACTACTTACATCATTCTTGAGTATTGATAACTTCTGATTGAAGTTACTTTGACCATCTGAATTACCTTGAATTCTTGACAACAAGCTCTCACTACAAAAACAAAAACAATCAATTTTAGCACACAAATACAAAATTATTTTCTTACCTCATTTTCTTGAGCAGTGGTAACTTTTGTAGTACCAAATTTGAGCCAATCTGACTATTTGAATTTACCAGTCACTGTTAACAAGCTCTTAGCTACAAAAAAGAAAGGCCAGAGTTAATTTTGCATATTTAGCTAACAAATATGGAATTACGTACTTACCTCAGCTTCCCTCGTAGCTTCCTTAGCATTAATACTACGGCATTCTGACTACCAACAGCTCTTGACAACCAACAACCGGCACTCCGTATCCCCCCCCATAAAACGGCGAAGTTTTGAAATTAAGTCTGGAAAAGGGTCTTCAATGCCATAGTAACCGGTCGAATCAACTTTTTGTTTCTTGAAAAGCAAGCATTTTCGCGGGAATTTTATCACACCTTGGAGCTTAAGTATAAAGTAAGGCTTGCTTAATCCTGTAGTTTCAGAATAAACTGGGGTCAAGCCTAAAAAGCCGTGTTTTTTGGAGAAAAACGTTCCCCGCGCGCGCGTTTAAGTGGCATACGTACCATCCCACATACATATATACATATAACATATACCCGATTTTGCATTATCCACCCCTAATACTGTCTCGCTCGCTTCGCTCGCTCGCCAATAAATAAATATATAAACAAACATCCCCCGATTTTCAATTGTGTTACCCCTGTAAGTGTCTCGCTCGCTACGCTCGCTCGCCAATTAATATAACTTTAACCATTATTAATTGACCAACTGTGTGATACTAGCAAGGCCTGTCAGTGGAACTGGTCACAGTCAGTGGAACTGGTGGCAGTCAACCTTATCGAACTATCAGAGGATACTAGGCACCACAGGAATTATGTTATTATAGCTGATAAATACTTCTCATCTTTTAAATATTTTGATTACTTTAATGTAATTTAAACAACTGTAATATTTTGTACCAGAAAATAAACTACATTTCTGTCGTGCATACAATATGATTTTTTATTGAACTAAATTAATTATGAATATCATTATTTTAAAGATAGGAACACGTGCTTCCCCCTGGCTACCAGGCCTGATGTTAATAGTAGTCACTCTTTACTGTATTACAAATGATTATGTTCTTGTATGTAACTACAGATAACAATCCCATTATTTTTTTACTTCATCAAAAACAATACAGAAAAACCTTATAGCTACGTTTCTGGCTTTAAGATAAGTCTTCAAAGAATCTTGAGTCTCAAAAACAGACATCTTTCATACAGTTAATTAATTAAATTGACCAATTATAGGACATTATTATTATGATTACTATTAAATAAACAATTATTTTAGCTGCAAAAATGAAACAATCTACTATTCTTTAATTTTGAAAGTATCATGATCACAGTCTCTTTCAGTTCAGATATTAATATGATTTGAACCAGAGGGTGTATTACAACTTCTGATAAATACATTAAGTAGGAAACACTAAATAAAGGAGTAGGAAGTACTCCAGGACCTGTAATTGCTCCTGTAATTCCCAAAATTAATACTGGACTCCAGGTCATTATATTTGCAAGAATAATAACTCCTAGTACTCGAATCACTCTGATTTGTTTTATTTTTTTACGATGTTCTCCATTTTCAGGCATACTTCGTTGAGTGGAGACGATCGTATTTATTTTAGCAAACCTCGCACGACTTCGAAGAATATATTTGCGAACTATGAGAATGATCCAGACGTACATTAAAGTTAACGCGGACAGTTACCTGCTGAGGGCGTGAAGCATTGCTTGCAGACACCTTATAGTTGACATTCTTACCGAATACTCTTTACTCCTCCTTAGTGTGTGTGCCGGAGGTTTGCAGTCGCGCGTGCGTGGCCATGCCTAGCCCTTATGCCTGGCCACGCCTCCGATGAGGCCTTGTTGGGGCCTGACGGGCCCAAGGCGCATGCGCCTGAGGCTCGCCCTTGGGCAGCTGCAGCTTTCCTTTGCAGCAGCTGCTCATTCCCCCAACCTACGCGCGACTGAAACCAGTCACGGAATTCCCCCCTCTGTACGGAATCCGGAGAAATTTTTTCCACCCTCCAATCGCTTCCCCCTCCCATAAGTTGGGTGCGGTGGGCGGGGTTTCCTCCGCCGCTATGCTCTGCGGCGGACTTGCCCGAAGCTCTTAGTGCCTTCGCTTTCTTTTCTTTTTCCATTTTTTTTTCTTTCTGATTAATGCCCATTACACGGGCACTTACGCCTTATACGCATGCCCGGGCTCTTTCCTGCAGCCCGCGCATTCGCTCCCACACTGGATACATTTCCCACCCTTTACCGCCGGTAACCTCGGTACGTTTTACTAGACCTGCCGTTACCTGCTGAGGGCGTGAAGCATTGCTTGCAGACACCTTATAGTTGACATTCTTACCGAATACTCTTTACTCCTCCTTAGTGTGTGTGCCGGAGGTTTGCAGTCGCGCGTGCGTGGCCATGCCTAGCCCTTATGCCTGGCCACGCCTCCGATGAGGCCTTGTTGGGGCCTGACGGGCCCAAGGCGCATGCGCCTGAGGCTCGCCCTTGGGCAGCTGCAGCTTTCCTTTGCAGCAGCTGCTCATTCCCCCACCAAAACCCCCCACTAAAGGCCACTCGGAGAGCCCCGACTGCTCCGACGCACACACTACTCCCCTAGGGTACTTCCCCCTCACCAGTACCATCTAGGCTACCCGCATGTCCCTGTACCTCCCATATGAGCAGATATATATACAAAACAAGAAATTTGTGATACACGTTACAAGACACAATGACATGAGCCTATCAACGGCATGACACGTTCCAGGTCCACTATACTCTGGCTACACTGGTCCAGGCTTCACTGATACACTGACTTGCTCCACTTCTCGGCCGCCGCCGCCTGGTCACCCTCCTCTCTCCTTATATAGCCCTTGTATTCCCTGCTCCTCCACCTTCCAAGGGCCTTCACCTCCTCGTCTGAAGCACCACTCCTTGCCGCTGCCGTGGCTGCCCCGATCCGGAAGCTGTGTCCCGAAATTCCAGCGTCAGGCACACCACTCTCGGCCAAGGCCTTCTTCACTTCGGCCACGAACACCCTTCTGGTCAGGCCAACTTTCTCCCCATTCATGAAGAAAGGACCAGGGCCCACTTTCCTGGCTATCATGAACTCCAGAACTGCAACAACTGGACAAATTTCCGCATCTGTTCTAGGCAGCCTCACGTATGCCCCCTTTCTCAGTCTGTCCGTCTTGGACTCTTTTATCCTTACACGGATCCACTTGGGGCTCACCGCGTCTTGCAATTGCACGTCCTCCCACCCCAAGTGGGCCTTTTCATCGAATTCACCCGTCTCGGGCGCCAGAGCCTCCCCTGCCCTCAGGCAGCCGAAAAAGCACATGCATGCGGCTGCCCACAGCATGGTTCCCCTCTCTCCTTTGGCCTCCCAGGCCTCTTTCAGCGCCCTCATGTGATTCCACGTTACTGGTTCTCTTCTTAATTTCTCCTTCTCCCCCGTGGCTTCTACCCTTGCGAGGCCCTTCCTGAGCATGACCAGCCTAGCCATGGCCCCCCACTCCGGGGGAGCCATGCCCGCCTTGATTTGAGCCCTCCTCAGCCCAGCCAGGTGATACTTCACCGTCTCCGTCTGCAAGCCGTCCCGAGCCAAGGCCACCACGTACCCCATGGCCAACTCCTCTGTGACAGGCAGAGATCTTTCTCCCAGCTCACTGCACCAGGCCGAGTATCTCTTCCACGCGGAGTCATACCTCCTCCGTGTGGACTCCGCTATTGACTGGTCGAGCAGAGCATCGATAGTCTCCTCCATTCCTGCTCTGACCAGGACTGACCTTCTCTTGTCAGCATCTCCAGCAGGTCCATTGGGATTGGCTCCGCTTCCCTCTCCGACACCTGCATAACACCGCGGGCCACATCTAGTTTATCTCTGGACAAGGCGTCCGCCACCACGTTCTCTGACCCCTTGATATGCTCCGCCAATATGGTTACAGGCACACTCGCCTCCACGAAGGCCAGGCACCTCAACAAGTGCATGGCCTTTCTCTCTTTGCAGGCGCCCGCTTTGATGGATGCCACCACAGCCATGTTGTCGCACCTGGCTTTGACAACTGACCCCCTCCAGTACTTGCCCCACACCACCGCTGCCACCACTATTGGAAGCAGCTCCTTGGGCATTATGTTCCAATCCTTGGCCCCGATGGCCTCGCTCCACTTTATCTGAAACCACTTGTCTTTCCAGGTTGCCCCGCAACCCCACCCCCCGGATGCATCTGACAGTACCACCTCCTGAGGCTCCTCCTCCGTCGCCACCGCTCTCATAAGAGCAGTGCCATTCCAATCCAGTCCAAACTGGTACCACCATTCTATGTCAGCTCTCGCCTCCCAGTTCAACCTCACTCTCCGGTCGTCTCTTATGACTGTGGTCATGAGGTCTTGCAACCTCCTCTTGAATGCTCTCCCGGGCCTCACTGCTCTGCAGGCGTGGTTGAGGGACCCCACTATAGACTCCAGGTCCCTCCTCCTGCAGCTCTTCATGCCCCTCCATCTCTTGAGGATGCCCCTCATCTCTCTTAATTTCTCCTGAGGCAACCTCACCTCCATCTTTAACGTGTCTATCTCTAGCCCCAGAAAGGTCAGCACCTCGCTGGGGCCCTCCTCTTTCCTCTCGTCCAGCGGCATCCCTAGCCACTGACACGTCCTTTTAAATATGGACATGGCCTCTGCACACTCGTTTGTGCCCCTCCTGCCTACAGAGACGAAATCGTCAATGTAGTGCCTGAGCTACTTGGCTCCTTTCCGGGTGGCAACCCATTCTATTGCATCACCCACTGCTGTGAACAGCAACGGCGCTGATCTCAGTCCGAAGGGAAGCGTGCCATCCACGTAAGTCTCCCCCTCCCACCTCATTCCCAGCAACCACCTGTCCCTGGGGTGGACTGGGATGTTCCTGTATGCCGCTTTGACGTCAGCTTTGGCTATCAGAGCTCCCTCGCCCAGCCTCAGCACTCTCCTTATAACGTCGTCCACCGACGTGTACACCACGCTGGACAGCTCCCTGTCTATCCCGTCATTGACGCTCAGACCCTCCGGTGCTGACAGGTTGACTATCAACCTCCACTTGCCCGGCTTTCCCTTCTTGGGGATTACTCCAAAGGAGGAGCACTGAACTCCTTCAGTAGCCCTCTCCACCCTCCACACTCTCTTGCCCTGTACCTCCTCCTCCAGGTACTTACTAATAATCTCCCTGTGCTGGGAGGCCTCGTACATGGAGCCACTCCGCCCCTTCACCGTCACTTTAGTTTGGTCGTGACCCAACCGGAAGCCGCACTTTATCCCCCTGACCAGGAACTCCACCCACTCTCTGTCTGAGTGCTCCTTCAGTTCCTCCTCCCACCTTTGCCACAGCAAGGGCGTCACCACCTCCTCCGCCCCCAGCAACACTCTGCTGTTGGGGCCCTCCGATGCTCTCTCGAGCTCCACCAATTGACTTGTGAAGCGGTACCCTACAAAAAGCACGAACACTTATTCAGCTTTTCCCCTCCATACCGTAATCCCTCTCCATCCTACTACGTGTGTGCATCCATTGACTCCATACCCTTCCTCCTAACTACCCACTCTAGTTAACCAAGCCCTCCCAAGCCTAACTACCCTCTATTTAACTTAAACCTCAACCCACCCATGTCTCACACTCAATTCACCTCTCTCTTGCCTACCACTCCTAGCTATGGTGGCTTGCCCCCATGCAGACAATTTGATACAGGTTCACCAAACATCATAACAATAAACACATCCTGTAAAGGTGAGATATGATGACGACATTCAATGAAAGTGATACATTTAGTCTATTTCCCTTCTGATGGTTTGTCGCATCGATACATCGAGTGCTCCCCACCGCAATTCGAGCAGGCGTGGGCAAATTTGCAGTGCACCCCGAAGTTGCACTTCCCGTCCCCCCTGTTGAACCTGAAGCAGGTCCCTCTCCTCCGTTGCTCTGCCCTCTTCTGCAGCACCCCTCCCGCACTGGCTCCATGTCTGGGCTCCGTCTTCACTTGTGGAGTGGCATGCACGATATCCAGTACAAGAGACAAGTTCTCCTCGTCCCACTTTACTTCCTCCTTCCCAGCCGCCTCCTGCCTGAACCTCCTATCATAGGCAGCAACTTGGGCCCACTGGTATCTCTTAGCCAGCTTAAATATTATTTCCCTGTACGCCGACAGGGGTACCCACATTTCTGGCTTTTTTGTGGCCCAGGCCACTTGAAGCAATGTGAAGCATGTGCTCCACCCCGACAGATCCGGCACTTCTTTTATTGCCTTCCTCCTGCCAGATGTGCTGCCACTTGGGCTTTCGCCACTCTCCCCCAGGATGCCTTTCCACTCTACTCCATCGCTGGGCCCGTTGTCAAACACCGGGAACCAGGCGAAATCTACAAAGGTTCCCTCCTGGATCATGTCCACCAGTTTGCTCGGAAGAGGTGGCTGGTTCCTAAGAAGGTGCACCACTTTGGGCACCTTCTTGTCCTCTTTTTTCTCAGCCTTTGAGCCCTTCATACTGTCCAGCAATTTCAGGATCAGTCCCCCGGCTCCCCCTTCCTCCCCCTCTGGTCCGCATGTGGCCCCACTCCTCTTGGCGCCCTCCGCCAACCTGGCCACCTTATCTGTGCACACCAATAGAACAGACATGATCACCACATGCCCTTGTCTATCCCCCAGTGCACCCTTGTACTCTTTACTCACAGTGAGGAGTGCTTCCACTAGGCACCGCCCACTCTCCTGTGCCCAGCCCCTTTACTCACTCTAACTAGCATCTAATGACTAACCCGGCACTAACGAGACCAATTGGCCCTGCCTGCCACCCTTGTCTCGGCCCTTTAGTGCCCCTCTCTATTACACGGTGACCCCCAGGGCTGCCACACCGAGCATTCTCACCTGCTCCCTGCAGCCCTGCTACTCTGTCACCCTCACCCCAGGTGACCACAGTGCTGCCCCCTTGAGCATTATCCTTTGCTCCCTGCAGCACTGTCACTCTGTCACCCTCTCTCCTAGGTGACAACACGATACACTCTACTTGGGCACCCGGTCGAGCCAACATGAGCTTTTTATGCCCCATATCTCGACACTCTAGTACCCCCCTTTGTAGCCATCGTGGACCCGTCACCCCTCCTGACACTTGATCGTTTGGCATGGCCAATCCAATGCCCCAACCCGATCAGCACCGTGTCCTCTTTCCTAACTACCTCCCCTAGTTACCCCTTAGTTACATGTCCTTACCTACCCCTTAAGTGTTCCTGTTCAACTACCCCTTAGCTACAGTCCTTGCTAACTACCTCATGTAGATACTGGCCTCCACTTCCTGGTGGGACATTTTTTACCACCCTCACCTGAGGCCCCCCCCCCCCGCATCCTTGAACCGGCACCACTTGGCAAGTCCCCAGGATGCCTTACATTGAGTGCCCCTTCTCCTGTTGCACTCCACCCCTCCGCCTGCCACGTAATTACTAGCCACCCAACGCTCAGCTGGACTCACTCACACTCGCCCACTGGACGCCACCACAAAGCCCGCTGAGCTCGGTTTGTCACGTACCACAAACAGTACGGAGGTGAGCATCAGGAACGTTTGCCTTAGCCTTCCAGTCCTCCATCCCCACGTCCCTGCCTACTGTTATAAGCTCACCCTCCCTAGCTCAAGACACTTCTCCCTCTCTCCTTAATTCCCCTAACACCTACCCTGCTCTGCTGCTTCGCTCTCCT
>WLWD01001736.1_pt1 | contig 22503 bp, 11 predicted proteins | sample 6712731 | NCBI WGS metagenome assembly WLWD01 (sample SAMN12718690, study PRJNA576275) | sponge metagenome | isolation source: marine sponge | host: Mycale hentscheli | place: New Zealand: South Island, Marlborough, Capsize Point | collected 2014-11-01
AACACTAACCTACACGTGAACACTAACTTACACGTGAACACTAACCTACACGTGAACACTAACCTACACGTGAACACTAACCTACACGTGAACACTAACCTACACGTGAACACTAACCTACACGTGAACACTAACCTACACGTGAACACTAACCTACACGTGAACACTAACCCACACGTGAACACTAACCTACACGTGAACATTAACCTACACAACACGTGAACACTAACCTACATGTGAACACTAACCTACACAACACGTGAACACTAACCTACACGTGAACACTAACCTACACGTGAACACTAACCTACACGTGAACACTAACCTACACGTGAACACTAACTTACACAACACGTGAACACTAACCTACACAACACGTGAACACTAACCCGCACGTGAACACTAACCCACACGTGAACACTAACCCACACGTGAACACTATCCTACACGTGAACACTAACCTACACGTAAACACTAACCTACACGTGAACACTAACCTACACGTGAACACTAACCTACACGTGAACACTAACCTACACGTGAACACTAACCTACACGTGAACACTAACCTACACGTGAACACTAACCTAAACGTGAACACTAACCTACACGTGAACACTAACCTACACGTGAACACTAACCTACACGTGAACACTAACCTACACGTGAACACTAACCTACACGTGAACACTAACCTACACGTGAACACTAACCTACACATGAACACTAATTTACACATGAACACTAACCTACACGTGAACACTAATTTACACGTGAACACTAACCTACACGTGAACACTAACCTACACGTGAACACTAACCTACACGTGAACACTAATCTACACGTGAACACTAACCTACACGTGAACACTAACCTACACGTGAACACTAACCTACACGTGAACACTAACCTACACGTGAACACTAACCTACACGTGAACACTAACCTACACATGAACACTAACCCACACTAACCTACACGTGAACACTAACCTACACGTGAACACTAACCCACACGTGAACACTAACCCACACGTGAACACTAACCCACACGTGAACACTAACCCACACGTGAACACTAACCCACACGTGAACACTAACCTACACGTGAACACTAACCTACACGTGAACACTAACCTATACGTGAACACTAACCTACACATGAACACTAACCCACACGTGAACACTAACCTACACGTGAACACTAACCCACACGTGAACACTAACCTACACATGCTCAAACAACTCTAATCTTCTAACATACAACACAAAATTAGTACATACGTTGGTGATACATACACTTATTACAGACGTATGCGTGCATAAGTACACTAGATTTCAATAAAAAGAAAGTGAATGTGTAAAAAATTAGTCCAAAAGTTTAAAAAAAATAACTTTCACTCTATATCAGGGACAGAAGACACTCTCATGAATTGGTCCGGCCAGTAGTGGGCGTGGTCAAAACAGATCATGGGTGTGACCAAAACAGTTCATGGGTGTGGCTAAGGATAATTCATGGGTGCGACAAGTCTATACACACTTTTATTCACTATAATTGTAATAGCTTGCTAAATTAAAAAAAGAATTTTGTATTAGCTAAAGTTTAGAATGATGCCATCATACATGTAGCTAGAATAATTACTGACAATACTAACTACATTGCAAACTGTACTTATGTACAATGGTGATAAATAAATAAATTTTAGACTTCTTATTTATCGCAATCAATAAAATGTTAAGCCATCGCTAAATGAGCCTCAGGAGAATGAAATTTATCGGTAAAGGTTGTCAATTTGGGATTCCCCCCCCCCTCCCCCCCCTGAAGATAACAGTTATTTCTGAATTCCCATTTCAAATGATGGTCCAGCCAAAACCGGACCAACCGGACCGGCTCCTCCGGGCCTGTATATATATTTCAATGCATATAGCGTGCACTATTGTAGTAAAAAATTATAATACTATAATGAATCTTAATAGTTCGCGAAATAAATTATTTATTGGTCTGAGATAATTTTGTAATAGCTAGCTAGTATATAGTAAAGTTGAGGGTTCACACCTTTGATGCTTCGAAGTAGGAGTGTGAAAGTTGAAGGTGAAATATTATCTACTCCACAAGAGTAAAACTGTAGATCTGTCACTCTGGTAAGCTTTCTATTTAAGTCCCGTATCATTATAATTATGTGTACATACACATTACACTTCGAGTATAATTGACTCTGCCCACTCGTATTGTAATACCACACTCTGTATCCACATGTGTTCATGTGATGTGTACTTTGTAACCAATTGAACATGTCGCTCTCTGCATGCTGGCACGACAATTCTAAATGAGGCATCAATATAGTTCGAGCTATGAAAACGGTACATGTAAACATTGTCTTCATAAGAGAAGAAGCTAAACCAGGCCAGAGACACTCGCTGGTATATATTTTCAATGCAAAACTCCACTTCCAGCAACTTCATTAACTTCACAGCGGCAAACCGTCAATTGTCTGTAATCTCCAAAATCAGAGTGTGACAGACACACAGGATGACTACTGTAACCCTCTCACACATGTGCACTAGTGTTAATAAGCATAACTTTTAATAATAGCAAAAAAATTCTCGCTCTAACAGCCAATATTGTTAATTAAAACTTAAGTTTTAATTAACAATATTGGCTGTTAGAGCTATTAAATTAATTCACTTAAGTTTTAATTAACAATATTGGCTGTTAGAGCGAGAAAAAATGTGCTACTATTATAATTATTTCAGCCGAGAATGACTGAATCACTGAAAGCATAAAACTAAAGATCTTTGGATTAGTTTACAGGCTTTAAAAGTGAAATAGTACGGGTAAACACGTGTGCGTGCAGCACTAGCCTGGAAACACACAGTTTGATAGTTTATAGGTGGAGACTATTTCATTCCTTAGCACAAATATCCTATCTGTATTAAATCAACAGATTGGGAGGAGCAACTATCATGTAAATTAGTGAGTGTTCGACACACCAGCATGTGAGTAGGAATAGCAGTAATTACACTGGGCAAAAGATAGACCCAGAAAACTAATACCACATTTTGGTTACTATGGAGGATCACCTCACTACCTGCCATAACCCATTAAAACTTATTGCGACTCATAAGACCCGGACAGCCACAATTCTTCTAGTGGTGCACATGCTATACCAGATTTGGTAAAGGTCATCAAAACTTTGCGAATGTACCCAGTTGTCCAAAGATAGGTTGTAATGGTTGCCATGGTTCCTAGCCTCAATCTTCTTTTATGTGAAAAGATACACTGTACACCTTGTTATAGGAAACCAATGTTACTCCAAAGAAATTACCATTCTCGCTCCACATCATAAAAAAACATAAGTTACGTCACACATTGATTTCAGAAATAAAAACAACAACAAAAAAAACACAACAAATCATCGCCCCAATTTTATTCAAGACAGCATTAATTAGAATGGCTCCACAGATAAAAGTTAACACGGATGCTTTTGCTTTCATTGTAGCTGTGGTAGCACTTATATTTTGAATGAGTAACTGAAAAACTATTGCCATGGCCAAAGAGATACACAAAATATTTTTTTTAGTTGTTACTGTTATCCTTGAACTAAATTTTCTAGTGTGCTACGAAAAACAATTGGGAATAATACAGTCTTAAAGATTTGTGTTACAGACAAAATAATCTCTATTATAATTCAGGTAACCTCTGCTTATCCCCACAGGAAATTTAGAAATACCATAATTCAGTTGCGAACTACTCACCTCGTCGACGCTGAAGCCTATGTACCATAGGAACGCATCCACTCCACCCATATTGGTGCAACACATTCGCACACGGGGCCGGTCTTTTTACTAACCCTGATCCTTCCCCCGCGCGTCATGTTAGGGTAGTTAGCGTTGTTATAGCCAGAGGAGATCTTTGGCCCCACGAGAGATTAATCCAGCCACTTTGTTGTGACAATGCTTCGGACGACCACTTCCAGTCAATATTATTACTTTTGTATGGTAAAGCGTCACATTTGGCCTTGGTGATATCACTGGTAAAGGGTTTTCTGGATAGAGGTTATTGTATTGTTTACTGTAACAGTTTAGCTATAAATGAACAGTCAGAGGGCAAATGCATGTTTTTTTCCATATAGTATTAAGAAATAGCTATTTAAAGAGACAGTGTAGTGGTGTATATTTTTTGATCAATTAATTGTAAAGCAATTAAGAATGAATGAGAATGAATGAATGAATGAGAATGAATGAGTGAGAACACGTAAATGAATGAAGGAGAATGAACAAATGTATCCATTAGATTCCACTATAACACTGTGGTATTACAGTCTCAAGGGGACCTAACCCTTTACCAAGCTAAAAAATGCATATATTTTTTAATTTAGTAGTAATTTAAAATTGTGTTTATTAATTATTATCATCACGTACAAAAACTTCACATTAAAAATAATATACATATGAATTTAAAAAATTTTTTTTGTACAGTGTATACATCCTGCATGTACATCTGTAAATTCTAAGTATTAGTGTTAAACTATCTGTAAACTTACCACTTCAGTAAACTCCAGTAGAGGCCTAGTACACCTCAGGTGTTACTTGATCTATTGTGCCGGTACACTTGTCTTGGTTAAAAAAAATAGAAACTACGATGTATATGCTACATATAAATTTGTGAAAATCCTTGTAAACTGGGCTTTTTCATGTAGTGTAAATTAAACAATAAATTAAAAAAATGCATAAACAAATAATAATGAAACAAGGAAACAAATGACTAAGTAATAAATATTTAATTTTAGAAAGAATTTTTTATTCAAATAACAGCTGTTGAACAAAGTTTAGCTATAGCTAGATGTGAACAGATGGAAACACAAGCCTCATTATTTAACGTTTGAAATTTCTGACATCATGAAATTCAGCTACAGTCCATGTTTCATGTTCCATATAATAGCTATGGAAATTCCAAATTTCATGTTTTCATGAAATTTTTCAGGAATATCACATTTCATGGAATTACATTACCAGGGCATATCATATTTCATGCACACCATGAAACTAGAGTGGAATGTGAAATATCCTGCACCTGATAGTTCATTTGTAACTCATGAAAGTCAAGCCTGACATTTCATGTTAATTTCTGACTTAAACTGTACTCAGGAAATGCCACTTTTTTGTAGTGACATCTTATCAATAAGTTACGTCTTCAGTGCTATTATTCCTTTCGTAGAAATAAACCAAACAAAGACATTGATTGTTTTGTTTGTTTGTTTGTGTGTGGTGTGGTGGTGTGTTTGGGGAAGGGGGGGGGGGGAAGTTGTGTATTATATATGAGGGAGAAGCTTCACCTACGCCCACTTTTCTTTGATGAAACCATGACATCTGGTTTTATCAAGTATTGTAACTTAATTCTTAGATTATGTGAGGAAATTGTTCACTGAAGTAAAGCATTCTAGCAAGGGATCAAATGAAAGAATGAAGGAAGAGGCAGTGTTCATGTTTTTTTATGACTACATGGAAGATATTGAAGGTGGTAAGTAAAGCCATTGCATTAGCAAATACAAGACTTGTATTTCTATTATGAAAAAGATAAATATGCAATATATAGTGTTTGCACGTACTCATGAAGTTGAGAGTGATCAGGAAGATGCTGTTTGGAAGGGTACTGAAGCATTTAAATTATTGCTAGCTATCTCTGTCATTTTTGTTGTTGTTTTGTAGACAAAGATGACAAAGTATCATTAGATATGATACTTTCCTTTTTCACTGGTGCAGATAGTGTTCCACCATTAGGATACAGAAAATGTTGTTCTTTCATTTAATCATATGAGATTATATCCCACTGCATCAACGTGTGCTGTTGAGCTGACACTCCCCACTAGACATAAAGATTATAACAATTTAAATGTCATTTGGACAGTGCATTTACTATATGCTTGGGGGGTTTGGACTGTATTAACTTAAATGCTTCATTTATATATTCACAATAGCACTCACTAATGATTATTGTTTACAATTACATCATGAACACGTTCCCAAACTCTAATGTATATGTCTACACCAAAGTTATCACTTAGTGCAGTGGGTGAAATGATTGATTGAAGTTCTTCTTCTCCTTCTTGCAGCATAGCGCTATTTACTTCACGAATATCTACAATATTGTTGTCATCTTCAGGAATTGGGCCATTCCAGTCTTCTACGCCAAAATTGTTATCACCATGTTCCAGCATAGAGCAAATAAACATTAATGATTTAAAATGAATGCATCCTAGACAGAAATGCCTTTAGTATATACAACATCAGTAATGAATAAGTGGCAAATTACAGAACAGTTTGGCACACATTAAGGAACTTGCTATTTTATTTACTGTTCTTGCAATTTCTTTGAAATTAACTGATTAAGCTCAAATTATGCTCTAACTTTTCATTACAATATTGGTGAATTTGAACAACTAAAGTACAAGTGTGAAATTTAGTTAGCGTTTGTGTGAAATAGTAGCAATCGTTCGACCCAGGTTGTATGGCTGGGGCAAATAAGGTAAAATGTCCAAACTGGAAAGCTGGTCAGAACTGGTAAGATAAACTTCGAAGGACCAGATCTCTCAACTCAATGTGCAATCATTAATCACTATGACAGAAGCTTCCACCAGCATCATTAAATTCAAGTGGAAAAATATAATTAAAATTTAAGCCACAGCAACACAGCAGCTACAAGCTCAGTCCCGCTCAGCTTACCTGGACAGCAATATTAAAAAAAAAAATCCTTAAAATTTCATGGTGATTGTCTTGAAGCACAAGGTGACAGTAGAATAAAGTTTGGTTCCCATTTTAGAAACTCTAAGAACAAATTTCCCACTATGCATGTATACTCCAATAAAAGAAATTGTCATTGTTAGACTTGAAGTGTACTTTTTTGCAGTAAAACATAAATGGCAAGGTTGTAGACAAAGAAATACTTGGGAGTGTATAGCAGTAACACCCCCAAAAGTTTCAGGTTCAAAGTTACTTGTAAGTGTCAATACACAATTGCAGTGGGTGTGAATTACTAGAGTACATTTTAGCACCCCCAAAATATTTCTTGCGTCTATGTAGTCTTGACTTGTAATTGTGAAAATTCTAATCCGGCTCATGAGCTTGAAATATAAAGTTTACCTATAGGTAAAGCAGCAATCTTAATACCACAGTATATATTTTGACTAACTAAAATGTTGTCACATTTTCCTCATATTAACTCTGTGGCAAAAGTCTTGCTCCAAGCTAGTTCTGTGTCTGTTGTTGGCAATATATTTTTGATTGTACAAATGCTAGCTGCATCTCCAGTAGTTTCTATCCATCTAAAGTCAATTATTGCAAAGTTTTGGTAAACACCTTACAAGATATTTTGTAGAAGTCAGTTCATTATAAGGAAATCAGACTTCAGGTTAAGTAAATGATAGCTATACAGTATATAAAACAAACTTTTACTGAAATGAATAAGGTTGGTCGGTCGTCCTGCTCCCTGACTAGGTACGATTTCTATAGTAGTAGAACTTCTGACAATGTTTTCTTCCTCTAGTAACCTCCAAGTAGAAAGTGCATTCCTGGTATGCCCAAGGTATTTTTTTCTGCATATCACTCAATTCATCAAACGAATCTAATATAACTATTTCTCTGTAGCAGAATTCTAAAGAAACTATTAATGCACCTAGAACTCTTTTGCCATGCTTCTTCCATCTCTAAACACAGACAGATCACCAGCTATTCTGCATATTCTTTCCTCCATCATAGAGTAAAGTACATCTTCCATTTCTATTCGAGTTAGTGGCGGTGGTAAGTCAATGCACTCTTTGTCATGGTTATAAGCCGTGCGCAACAGTATTTACTTGAAAATACATTGTCCACTAGACTACTGCCAAGGTAAGTCTGTGTAGGTGCATGTCCAGTTGTGTCAAAGCATTGTGTGTTACAACCACTACTTAGCTAAAGAATATCACAAAGAAAACTTTTAAATAACGTGTATTGTTTTGTTGTTGTTTTTTTCCTTCAATTCAAGCAGTTGCAGAGAGATGTTACTATGGCACTGAAATCCCTTTACCCTGTATGCTAAATTTAAAATCTGGACCTTATCAGTAGCTTCAGTGTTAGAATCAAAATCATTCATATAAAAATAGCGCAGTCTTTAGGCTCGCTCGCCATTTGTGCTCAAGCACACCATTAGTAAACAAAAAAGTAAATAATTCAGCGAGCGAGCGTAGCGAGCGAGACACTTACAGGGTAACACAATTGAAAATCGGGGATGTTTGTTTATTGGCGAGCGAGCGTAGCGAGCGAGACAGTATTAGGGGTGGATAATGCCAAATCGGGTATATGTTATATATATGTATGTATGGATGGATGGTACGTATGCTCTTTAAACGCGCGCGCGGGGAACGTTTTTCTCCTAAAATCACGGCTATTTAGGCTTGACTCCAGTTTATTCTGAAACTACAGCATTAAGCAAACCTTACTTTATACTTAAGCTCCAAAGTATGAGAAAATTTCTGCTAAAACGCTTGTTTTCAAGACACAAAAAGTTGATTCGACAGGTTACTATGGTATTGAAGACCCTTTTCCAGACTTAATTTCAAAACTTCGCCGTTTTATGGGGGGATACGAGAGTGCCGGTTGTTGGTTGTCAAGAGCCGTTGGTAGTCAGAATGCCGTAGTATTAATGCTATGGAAGCTACTACTTCTCGAGGGAAGCTGAGACAAGTACGCAATTCCATATTTGTTAGCTAAATATGCAAAATTAACTCTGGCCTTTCTTTTTTGTAGCTAAGAGCTAGTCAACAGTGACTGGTAAATTCAAATAGTCAGATTGGCTCAAATTTGGTACTACAAAAGTTACCACTGCTCAAGAAAATGAGGTGAGAAAGTAATTTTGTATTTGTGTGCTAAAATTGATTGTCTTTTGTTTTTGTAGGTGAGAGCTTGTTGTCAAGAATTCAAGGTAAATTCTTATGGTCAAAGTAACTTCAATTTGATACTACAGAAGTTATCATACTCAAGAATGATTAGTAGTAATTCCATATTTGTTGGCTAAAATTACAAATAATAACACTGGTTTATTTTTTATCGTAGCTGAGAGCTTGTTCAAGAGTTACTGGTGATTGAGATTATCAGAATTGTTGATGTTTGATACTACAAAAGTTACCATTAATAAGGTAAGAGAGTGATTTTGTATTTGTTTGCTGAAATCAAATGTCATAACTGCTATTATAGTGTTTGCATGAAGTAAGCTAAAACATAGTAACATTTTATGTTACCTAACTATCAGGCTCGCTCGCCATTTGTGCTCAAGCACACCACTTGTGTTTATATATATGTTTGGACGTATGTATGTCATTTTGTACTTTGACCCTCCGTATTTTTGTGTTCGCTCCGCGTTCAACCCCGTCCCAAACTTCACTAAACTAAATCTTCCGGTTTAGCGACCATTACCCGTATCACCTTAGAAATTGAATTGTTTACAACTTTTGAATTCTTTTGCGGGTGCAGTTAAAACTCAAAAACTTATTGGAGCTCTATTTCTATTCGAGTTAGTCGCTATTTGTCACAGTTATAAGCCGTACTCAACAGCATTTACTTGAAAATTCATTGTCCACTAGACTAACCGCGAAGGTAAGTCTTGCGTAGGTATGTTCAGTTATGTGAAAGTATTGTGCGTTACAACTACTATTAAGAATGTCACAAAGAAAACTTTAAATAACGTGACTTGATTTTGTTGCTTTTTCAATTCAAACAGTTGTGGGGAGCGGTTATTATAGTATCCATTACCGCATATGGAATTTAAAAACTCTACTTTATTTTAGTAGCTTGAGTGTTAGTTGTTAAAATCAATCATTTAACACAATAGTGTAGTTTAAGACTCGCTCACCATTTGTGCTAGTTGGCGAGCGAGCGTAGCGAGCGAGACACTTACAGGGGTAACACAATCGAAAATCGGGGATGTTTATTTATTTATTTATTTGTATACTAGTGATGTGCTTGAGCACAAATGGAGAGCGAGCCTAAAGACTATACTATTTTTATATGAATGATTTTGGCTTCTAACTGAAGTTTCTGAAATAAAGGTCCAGTTTTTAAATTTAGCATACAGGGTAAAGGGATTTCAGTGCCATAGTAACAACTCTCTGCAACTGCTTGGAAGGAAAAAAACAACAACAAAACAATACACTTTATTTAAAAGTTTTCTTTGTGATCTTCTTTAGCTAAGTAGTGGTTGTAACACGCAATGCTTTGACACAACTGGACATGCACCTACACAGACTTACCTTCGCAGTAGTATAGTGGACAATGTATTTTAAAGTAAATACTGTTGCCCACGGCTTATAAACATGACAAAGAGCGCATTGACTTACCACTGCCACTAACTCGAATAGAAATGGAAGTCCCTTAAGTTTTCAAGTTTTCAAGTTTGAAAAAAAATTCAAAACGGTAAACAATTCAATTTCTAGGGTGATACGGGTACTGATCGATAAACGAGAGGATTCTGTTTAGTGCAATTTGGGACGGGGTCGACCACATAACTAACACAAAAACGCGAGGGTCAAAGTACAAAATGACATACATACGTCCATACACATATCTAAATAAACAAACATCCCCGATTTTCGATTGTGTTACCCCTGTAAGTGTCTCGCTCGCTACGCTCGCTCGCCAATAATATGTTTGGACGTACGTATGTCATTTTGTACTTTGACCCTCGCGTTTTTGTGTTAGTTCGGTTGTCGACCCCGTCCCAAATTGCACTAAACAGAATCCTCTGGTTTATCGATCAGTACCCGTATCACCCTAGAAATTGAATTGTTTACCGTTTTGAATTCTTTTGCGAGTGCAGCTAAAACTTGAAAAACTTAAGGGACTATTCGAGTTAGTGGCGGTGGTAAGTCAATGCGCTCTTTGTCATGGTTATAAGCCGTGCGCAACAGTATTTACTTGAAAATACATTGTCCACTAGACTACTGCAAAGGTAAGTCTGTGTAGGTGCATGTCCAGTTGTGTCAAAGCATTGTGTGTTACAACCACTACTTAGCTAAAGAATATCACAAAGAAAACTTTTAAATAACGTGTATTGTTTTGTTGTTGTTGTTTCCCTTCAATTCAAGCAGTTGCAGAGAGTTGTTACTATGGCACTGAAATCCCTTTACCCTGTCTGCTAAATTAAAAAACTGGACCTTATTTTCAGTAGCTTCAGTGTTAGAAGTCAAAATCATTCATATAAAAATAGTATAGTCTTTAGGCTCGCTTGCCATTTGTGCTCAAGCACATCACTAGTTCAGCTAGCGTGCGAAGCGAGCGAAGCTGACTCTCAGTCGTGTTCAATTGAGATTTCAGATATAATACAGTCGAACCTCCGAACAACAGCCATGCATGGGGACGAACCCTTTGGCCTTTGTAGAGAGTTTGACCTTATTTCGGAGTTTTTTGGATTAGATGAAGATCTTGTGGACCCAAAATGAAAAGTGACGTGATTAAATACATTAACTGAATCAGATGGATTCTTAAGACATTTAACAAAAAATAATAGGTCTAGTAATTGTAGGTAGTACATTAGTGGTAAAATATTGAGATGAATAAGTCTTAATTTGTAAGAAATAATATTATAATTATTTAAAATGTATTTAGTTGCACGCCGTCGAACTCTTTCCAATAAGATAATGACTTGTATTTTGTTGGGAAACCATAGCGGGAACAGTAGGTCAGCTGAGATCTTACAAGTGATAGAGAGAGGGACTTCTTAATGTTAATGGGTGATGTGCAAGGAATTGTTCGCCTAATTAAATACAGAGACCGATAAGCTTTGCTGCATATTTCTTTGATGTGGACAGACCAAGATAAACTATATATCAGAGATTAAAATACCTAAATCTTTCTGTTGAGTCACTGTTTTAATTGTATCATTACCGATGGTGTAATTGTTGTTAGTAGATGATGATAGGAAGACGTTCATGTATGCAAATTTAGAAGTATTTAAAGAAAGTTTTCTAGATTGACACCATGACAATAAATTGTCAAGATCCTTTTGAAGAGCAAATTCTAACTTGCAGAGTTTAGAGAGGCAATACGTTTGGCATCATCAGCAAATAAAAACACAGACGAAAAAGAGCAGAGAGACGGTATGACATAAATAAGAAAAAGCAGAGGTCCAAGTACACTACCTTGAGGTAAACCTGATTTGACAGGAAGTAAGTCAGATTTACACCCTTTAACCTCAACAAAATGCTTTCTATTTTGTTAACCAAAGAGGGCCAGTAATGCCAGTTAGCCAAAGTTTATACAGAAGTTCATTGTGGGGGACTGAATCAAAGGCTTTGGCAAAATCAAGAAACACAATTTCTGTGTGTCGCTTTGACTCCACAGAATTGAAAACTGAAGTATAGCTATAATAGAAGAAGTTGTTGAAGAGTGGATCTATTTCTGATAAAACCAAATTGTGTCTTTGAAATTTTTGGATATATAAAGTCTATTATCTTAGAGTAGACTATTAATTCTAGTACTTTATGAAGAATGTTTAGGAGAGAAATAGGCCTGTAGTTGCTAACTTCAGATACACTTCCTTTCTTGTGGAGAGGAAATAATTTGTGTACCTTCCAGTCAGCTGGAATGGAATGAGATTCCATAATGACAGTAAAGAGAAGAGAAACTGTATGTGCAAGTGAAGCGCAGAATTTGTAAATATGTGACCGTCTACAGGAAAATCGGGCACAACGCGGCCCCGACGAAAATTTTTTTTTTTGCACTTACACACTCCTCCGCAAGCAGATATTAAGCTCTCCAAGTTTTATCGCCGTGGCTTTAGCCATTCCCGCTATATATCACCTAACCGTTCCCTTCGTTAGGCTTATTTAATACAATTTTAAGAACTAAATCGATCTTTTTGCGATGTCTACGCATGCCGCGTTGTGCCCGATTTCCCCATAGACGGTCACATATATGGGAACGTAAGTTTAGCTTAGTGATATACGATATTGATGAATGTCTTCAAGGCACTTCACATCAGGTTAGGTTAGACAGTGATCAAAAGCAAGTGATATCAGTATTATCTTCACTCATGCCTGATATCTCTAAGCTTTCTGTTAGATATTGCACGAGAATGGGTAAATATAGCCCCTCTCATGTAAGGCCTCGACCTCTACTTGTGAAGTTGTTGAGAACAAATGAAGTGTCTGTAATCCTATCCAACTGAAGTAAATTGACCAAATCAAAGGTGTATATAAAACCTTATATGACCCCTTCAAAGAGAAACTCTGAGAGTATTCTCTTAAAGGAGAGAAAGTCTTTGATTTCCTCTGGGGCAAACCCAAAGGACATTAAAGGTAAAAGCTTCTATTAAATGGATCTGTCTATGGATCAGTCCAGGGCTCCTCTTTTTCACTCAATGTCCAGAATTAAATTCAAGTTTCCTCTGATTCGCACGTTGACGTGGATCCAGTAGATAGCACACGCTGTGGTCCAAGGAGAGAGAGTGAACAAAGGCGCCGGTTATGGCCTGGAAGTGCCCTGTATCTACCGCGTATTCGGCCCACCTGTTTATGTCTGCCGAATGAGAGAACTAGTTAATAGAGGGACATCTGTAATGAATGTAAAATTAGTATTAGCATTCATTTAGTATTATGTCTTTTATTAAATTGAAAGGCACACAAGTCATAAATTAGTTAGGCGTGGCAAGCTAAAATTGAAAAGCGATGCAAAATGGAGGCATCAATAAGTTGGGTGTGGCTAACTGGCCGTCCCAAGAAGTAAATTTTGTACAAGACATTACATTTTGGGGCACACAACTTGGCCGTTGTCCGGAGTAGAGAGTCAACCGTTACTTGGAGTCAAAAAATCCATTACATACATGCAGAAAATACTCCGTTCCCAACGGTCTGACCGTTGTTGAGAGTCTGACCGCTTCTCGGAGTCCCGTTGTAGGGAGGTTCGACTGTAATTATATGTATGTATACGTACGTCAAAATATTTCGCCAGCACTTCTAATTACGTAAGTTAGGTAAAGCGTTCACAGTTCCAGTATTTTTCAATTAACTGGTGCGGAGAATCCTTGTTTCAACCAAAAAGATTATAGCTACTCTCTTCTTGAAACAATTGTGAAGTCTTCGTCAAGCTGCGCTTCTTTGCCACTGCTTTCGCAGTTTATTCAGGTAATTCTGTTAGTTTAGTCTGGGATCAGAGACTTTAGATTCTCTGATGATGGAAAGGGTTACACTGTGCACCACAGTTAGATGTAATTTCTGTCCTATTTTTCTGTAAAACGAGTCTGTTCGCTCGCCATGCATTTGCGCTATTCAGCGCACCACTAGTTCAGCGAAGCGAGCGAAGCGAGCGGAGCTGACTTTCTAATGAGTTCGCGATATATATATATATATATTTAGGTCTATAAATTGTTTTTGTTCTTGTGTGGGCGTACGTGTGTACCCTTTCCCTACGCGCTTGCGCGGGCCGGGTAACCTTCTTAGCAACATTTTGTTTTGTTTACCCGCCGTACGCAGTAGCGATGCCCAGTAGACAAAACGTTAGAAACGCTCGGTCAAGAGCTTTGAGGGCGTTAGAAACTCCAGAAGAAACAATAGTAAGGAGAGAGATAAGAAATGAAAAAGACAGGGCAAGGAGGAGGAGAGCTAAAACGAAACAGAAACAGGCATCAAAGTAAAGAATCTTTCTTTTTGAAAAGCCATTAAATGTTCCTAATTTATTTATTAGACTATTCCTGAGGATTACTGTACCAATCAACTTTATGCAGCTGTAGACTCAACTACTCTTGAAGACACTGAAAATGCAGCTACACCATCTGAACAAGAAGCTAATACCCCCACTACTTTTTGTACTGCAAGAGGAAGGAAAAGGCATCTATCAGAGGACATCCGTTCATTCCTTCATAACGTGTATGGAGAAGTTTCCAGGCACCAAAATGAAATTTAAGTCATTGGAATGTTGTCGTTGTAGCCAGGATAAACATATCCCTAAGCACTATTCAGCTCAAAATAACATTCCTGGAAACATTCCTCCACAATTGCAGGTTAAATTTAATGAATTTTATTAAACCACAAAGTTTACATCAGCTATAACTGTAATGATGTATGACATTTTTAATTAAATAGCTGTATATTCTGTCTAAAACACCAGCTAATAACTTTGCTGGTAACATAATTCATTATTATTATATTGTGGTATAGAATAGAAGCACCAATGAATCTATATGAAACAACAGACAGACATAACATTAACAACATCAAAATAAATAACTGTATCTATAGCTGCAATTACAGGGAACATGCATCGCTCGCTTCGCTATTTTGCGCTATTCGAGCGCACCACTAGTATATATATGTATGTATGTATGTATGTATGTATGTATACGTACGTCAAAATATTTCGCCCGCGCTTCTAATTGCGTAAGTTAGGTAAAGCGGTCACAGTTCCAGTATTTTTCAATTAACGAGCACGGAGAATCCTGCATCGCACTGCCTTACGCAACTCCGTTTCAACCAAAACGTTTATAACTAGTGGTGTGCTTGAGCACAAATGGCGAGCGAGCCTGATAGTTAGGTAACATAAAATGTTACTATTTTTAGCTTACTTCATGCAAACACTATAATAGCAGTTATGACATTTGATTTCAGCAAACAAATACAAAATCATATTATTTTTATATGAATGATTTAACACTGAAGCTACTGAAAATAAGGCCCAGTTTTTAAATTTCGCATACAAGGTAAAGGGATTTCTGTGCCGTAGTAACAACTCTCAATTGAAGGAAAAAAACAACAAAACAATACACGTTATTTAAAAGTTTTCTTTGTAATATTCTTTAGCTAAGTAGTGGTTGTAACACACAATGCTTTAACACAACTGGACATGCACCTACACAGACTTACCTTCGCAGTAGTCTAGTGGACAATGTATTTTCAAGTAACTGTTGCGCACGGCTTATAACCATGACAAAGAGCGCATTGACTTACCACCACCACTAACTCGAATAGAAATGGAAGTCCCTTAAGTTTTCACGTTTTAACTGCACCCGCAAAAGAATTCAAAACGGTAAAGAATTCAATTTCTAGGGTGATACGGGTACTGATCGATAAACAGAGGATTCTGTTTAGTGAAGTTTGGGACGGGGTCGACCACCGAACTAACACAAAAACGCGAGGGTCAAAGTACAAAAATGCCTTACGTACGTCCAAACATATATATAAACAAACAAACATCCCCGATTTTCGATTGTGTTACCCCTGTAAGTGTCACGCTCGCTACGCTCGCTCGCCAACTACTCTCTTGAAACAATTGTGAAGTCTTTGTCAAGCTGCGCTTCTTTGCCACTGCTTGCTAAGTTTATTCAGGTAATTCTGTTATTGTTAACTCTTCATGCCTAATCAGGTAGATGTAATTTCTGTCTTATTTTTCAGTAAAAAGAGTCTGCTCGCTCGCTATGCATTTGCGCTATTCGAGCGCACCACTAGTAAATAAATAAACAAACATCCCCGATTTTCAAAATTGTGTTACCCCTGTAAGTGTCTCGCTCGCTACGCTAGCTGCCAATAAACAAACATCCCCGATTTTTTCATTTTTACCCCTGTAAGTGTCTCGCTCGCTACGCTCGCTCGCCAATAATATAAATGTTTGTGTGCTATTATATTGTATAAGTAATAATGGTGGTGATGTATACACACAATGGCATAATTGACCCTACCATCTCTATAACAAGGTCCAGCTAGGATATCCTATGTGAGCATATATAAGGGTCAAAATTATCACTATTGGGTTATTTATTTCATTGGAAAGTATGTTACTATAGATGTGTTTCATTACCTACATGTTATACGTGGCACTACAGTATGACATAAGTTCTCCATGCATTTAAATAACCTAGGCTCTATTAGTTTATTATACAATATAATGTCATTGATAATAATTATATTATGATGATGTTATAAAACCACAACTGAAGAGTAATAACTATGGCATTGCAATAACAGGAGAACTAATATCATGTATAGTGTATATTATAGTTGACAAAGTTAATTAATTCAAATTATAATAGTCAAGTGACAATTTTTTATGATGATGTTATTTTAAACATTTTCTATGATTATTGATCCATTTTATCACTGCAGCTATAGCATATAGGATAATTCCGAATAAAACTATGTATATAATTAATGAAAAATCCAACAAAGGATAAGGTAAGGGACCTGCTATTATAAAAGAGTAGTCCATTCCTGTTATCAACATTAATACAATGGCGAAGAACAACATTGAAAGACTGAAGCTGTCTGTGAGTTGATTGAAGACATCCTTGAAAGGGTCTGATACAATAGTTAAAATCACAGACAAGACAGTTATCTGAGTCAAACATGGTATTAGTGCTGTGTTGAAAACAAACAACATCATTCCAAAATAAACAAATCTTAGAAGGAAAGGGATGGCAGAAAACCACCTTATGTCCCTGGTACCTGGCTCAGTGCCATCCTTGTATCGTCCTTGGAGAGGATCCACAATGAAGCGAACGATAATCTGCCAACGTCGAGCGAACATGTTGAGACCTTTTTGAAAGCAGGCAAAGGTATAAAAAAATAAAACTGCAACTGGGGAAATCACAAATACTAGGCACACAAAAGCTGCAGGAATTGCATAGAATTTATGCTCACGACTGAAATATGAGAGAGAAGCATCCATAAACACAGCATGTCTAGTTTGTTTAACCTCCATACTATGGAGTGTAACAGGAACGAGAAGGTCAAGACATACATATAGGGTTTTGACATAAGATAGAAGCATGAATGTGACAAAAGCATCTACTGTAGAAGATTCTATGTTAAAGTTTCTCCTGCAAAGTTTAGCAGTTAAAAACAGAGGGACTTTACAGATCACACGAATTAGCTTGAAGTTTCGGTTATGAAGAAACATTATCAAGTGGGTTAATATGATGAGAACAAAGGGATACACAGCAATGAGGAGATCCAGAGAAAGTATAGCCAAAGCATCTTTTTTAAAACATATGTCAAGATTAAGAACACGAAAAAAATCTAAATTCCAAATGCCAAACAATGTCCCAAAAATTTTTGTCATAGTAATTGTTTTGAATTTGAAAGAGAAGTTCAAAACAAATACTCGCATTAACATAGGCGACGTAACAATTTGACTAATCAGCACAAATCCTTGAAGTTTAGAAGAGGGAATGTTGATACTGAATATGAGTATTACAACATAAAACAGAGTCAGAGGCATAAATGCCACCAGTACATATTTCAGTGCATTTGTCCAGCCACCCGTGCATGCTGTGCATGTCATACTGTATGAATAAGCCCTCATATACGTTCCCTCGATACATTTACTACATAGTGGACCAGTTCGATTAAACCTACCACACATAGCCTCATTCAACTCGGTTAACCTATCCGGTAGTTTAGTGTAGGCGTGATTCAATATGAAGTAGTTCCTACGATAAAAGTTACAGTTGTATATACACCTTCCTCCTTCTGTTGCGTTGTTGTCAAAGGTCAAGCACTGGCACTGCAAGACGCCACCTCCGCCTCCATCATCACTGCATGTCACAATATAGTTCCAGTCAAAACAGAGACAAGTATTGTTGCTGGAACAGTACGACCATGATGGACAAGAAGATGATCCACTACTACAGTTCCTATTGTTCAGAGAGCTTGCTTGATATTCACTAATAGAGTTTGCAAAAGAAGTCGTTTGAATTGCATACCAAATAGTAAAGATGCAAACCGCATTCATGATTTTCAGATAGTACCTTTAGACAGCAACCTCTTAGCAACTAGATCTTTGAACTACATGAAGTGTTATGATAGAGCCCTGGTTATAAGCATCAAAGATTTGTCAGTTTTATCCATATATGGACATCGGTGCTGCCCACACCAAGTATGTGGCATAATTTTAATTTCGAATCATAATAATATTATTTGACATACAAATATAGAGTTGTAAAAAGTTCCTATAAAAACAAACATTTAGAAGAATTCAATATTTTTTTGTTGACAGAATTTGTATACATTAATTGGTGAGTGGAAATGCTATTCTCCTTGAAAACACTTACATAATTGATATAATACATATACATATTCTGTAGCTACTGTATATCGTAATCAGCAGTAATTATTATTGTCTTGAATTCATATATAACCATCTGTCTGATTTTGATACATATTATGGTGGAAGGTAAACACTGTGCAGTAAGATCTATGCACAGAGACACTTCAAGGTCTATTGCATCAGCTAAACCCTTATAAATGTAAACGTGAAATATTGCACAGAGAAACTTCCATGCGTAGCTACATGTTTGTACAAAATATTACTTGCACTGTGAGAGAATATGGATTTAAGGTGTGCTATTACTGCCTTATAACGCCGTCTTGTATGGCACCTATTGGTATGCTGTAAGGTAGAATATAGTTTATTCTCCTAGCTTAAAACCAGTGGCATTATTACTGTCACAAAATCGCCTGTTTATTGTCAGTATCAAAGAGCAAAGCTTTCTTTTATATCTACAATTTAGCTACAAGCCCTAAAATTACTCGTCCTGTAGCCCATTCATGAATCCTAGTATTGGCACCTTATTTGCAGCAAGTTCCACTGACCCATTCCTATGATACGTGGAAATTTTGGGGCTGCTGAAATGAGCCGATTGAGTGGCTGCAGTAACCCTAAACCACGACCGGAACAGCAACTTCCCCCTGAGATCTGGAGGGTATTGAACAGGTACTATGTACTCATGCCATCCAGCGTAGCGCTAGGTAAAGGGTCTGGCTACAAGAGACTAGTAAGGTAACTGTAACTGATTTATTTTTAGTTCAAATCCACAATAGTGATTAACAACTATACTTTATTATTGGCGAGCGAGCGTAGCGAGCGAGACACTTACACTGGTAAAAATGAAAAAATCGGGGATGTTTATTATCGAGCGAGCGAAGCGAGCGAGATACTATTAGGGGTGGATAATGCAAAATCGGGTATATGTTATATATATATATATGTATGTATGTATGGATGGATGGTACGTATGCTCTTTAAACGCGCGCGCGGGAAACTTCTCCAAAAAAGACGGCTTTTTAGGCTTGACCCCAGTTTATTCTGAAACTACAGCATTAAGCAAGCCTTACTTTATACTTAAGCTCCAAAGTATGAGAAAATTCCTGCGAAAACGCTTGCTTTCAAGACACAAAAAGTTGATTCGACAGGTTACTATGGCATTGAAGACCCTTTTCCAGACTTCATTTCAAAACTTCGCCGTTTTATGGGGGGATAAGGAGTGTCGGTTGTTGGTTGTCAAGAGCCGTTGGTAGTCAGAATGCCGTAGTATTAGTGCTAAGGAAGCTACTACTTCTCGAGGGAAGCTGAGATAAGTACGCAATTCCATATTTGTTAGCTAAATATGCAAAATTAACTCTGGCCTTTCTTTTTTGTAGCTAAGAGCTAGTCAACAGTGACTGGTAAATTCAAATAGTCAGATTGGCTCAAATTTGGTACTACAAAAGTTACCACTGCTCAAGAAAATGAGGTAAGAAAGTAATTTTGTATTTGTGTGCTAAAATTGATTGTCTTTTGTTTTTGTAGGTGAGAGCTTGTTGTCAAGAATTCAAGGTAATTCAGGTGGTCAAAGTAACTTCAATTTGATACTACAGAAGTTATCAATACTCAGGAATGATGTAAGTAGTAATACCATATTTGTTGGCTAAAATTACAAATATTAACACTGGTTTATTTTTTATCGTAGCTGAGAGCTTGTTCAAGGAGTTACTGGTGATTGAGATTATCAGAATGGGTGATGTTTGATACTACAAAAGTTACCATTAATAAGGTAAGAGAGTGATTTTGTATTTGTTTGCTGAAATCAAATGTCATAACTGCTATTATAGTGTTTGCAACATTATACATACTATGTTACCTAACTATCAGGCTTGCTCGCCATTTGAGCTCAAGCACACCACTAGTTTATTTGTATATATGTTTGGACGTACGTATGTCATTTTGTACTTTGACCCTCGCGTTTTTGTGTTAGTTATTTGTTCGACCCCGTTCCAAATTGCACTAAACAGAGTCCTCTGGTTTATCGATCAGTACCCGTATCACCCTAGAAATTGAATTGTTTACCGTTTTGAATTCTTTTGCGGGTGCAGTTAATACTTGAAAACTTAAGGGACTTCCATTTCTATTCGAGTTAGTGGTGGTTACAAGCCGTGCGCACAGTATTTACCTGAAAATACATTGTCCACTAGACTACTGCCAAGGTAAGTCTGTGTAGGTGCATGTCCAGTTGTGTCAAAGCATTGTGTGTTACAACCATTACTTAGCTAAAGAATATCACAAAAAACCTTTCAAATAACGTGTATTGTTTTGTTATTGTTGTTTTCCTTCCAAGCAGTTGCAGAGAGTTGTTACTATGGTACTGAAATACCTTTACCCTGTATGCTAAATTTAAAAACTGGACCTTATCTTCAGTAGCTTCAGTGTTAGAAGTCAATAAAAATAGTATAGTCTTTAGGCTCGCTCGCCATTTGTGCTCAAGCATACCACTAGTTTAACAGGAGACAAGGTTTGAGTAAAAGAACTATAATAGACTGATAGTTGGGGTATACTCACCAGCCAGTTTACATAGAGAACCAGCTGGCACACACTATGATTCTGAGTGAGCATGATATAGAGATAACAGTTGCTCAAAGCTGATTGGTTGGGAGTTTTCTGCCAAAATGACCAAATACAAAAGAGTGAAAGGGAAAGTGTGTAACAAAATATATACTTAAAGTAATAAAGCAATGAAATTAATGGCAATATAAACAGTTACATGACAGATGGCACATGCATGGCTGGAGATGTAATCTGTGTAGCAATCTCCACCACAGCATTGCACTGATGCAGTACTTCCTATAAGAAAATTAGTGATCTGCTCACATAATAATAATAATAATAATAATTATTATTATTATTATTATTGCTTTAATTGTTGTAATTGTTGCTGTTGTTATTGTTGTTGTTGTTGTTGTCCTTTATTTTTTATTATTATTTTTACCATGCAGATAGAGAGTTGTGGTGATGCCAATTTGTTGCTGAAGCTGTGTATGGACAACATTGACCTTTTGGTGGATTGTGGTTTTAATAAACCTGTCTCTAAATGTGGACTAGATGACAGAGTCACCATAGTACAATCAGCATGCAAGTGTGGGTGTTAGAGAAGCTATTCAAAACAATTCTTCTCTCCTTAAATCTTTTTTTTTTGTTTAACAAACAAGACAGAGTTAACAGCAGGTACACATCCAGGGTTTCATTTAGGAATTTTTCCCTTAGGGAGGGGGGCTAGGGAAGCTGTAGGAGTAAGGGGTTGTCACATATAATGTGCCAGTAGTTACAATTTTGAGATTTACACCTACAGTACATCTTAGCAATAAGTTACGTCTTCAGTGCTACTATTCCTTTCGTAGAAAACCAAACAAAGACATTGACTGTTTTGTTTGTTTGTTTGTGTGTGGTGTGTTTGGG
>WLWD01004106.1_pt1 | contig 22496 bp, 23 predicted proteins | sample 6712731 | NCBI WGS metagenome assembly WLWD01 (sample SAMN12718690, study PRJNA576275) | sponge metagenome | isolation source: marine sponge | host: Mycale hentscheli | place: New Zealand: South Island, Marlborough, Capsize Point | collected 2014-11-01
ATGTATGAAAAGTAAATGGGAAATAGCACGGTTCTCATACTTCTGCAGCATAAATCGGCTTGTTTTCTATGGAAAGAGATCTGACAAGGTAAATACCTAAGGTCATAGAGATTGTAGTATAGTAAGCCTAATCTTTTAGCGTAATTTTTTAAGATCCACACTTGTATATAGTAAGTAACATGGGAACACTTTATGGCATTGTAGATAGTAAGTGAGTGCTCAAGACAGTCATGGGCACAGTCACTAATACTAGCAATATTTTACTCATTCAAAAACCGTGATAAGAAGTAGATAAGCAAGCAGACCGATCTTTATATCTCACTACACTTATCTCTTCAAATTTGTTTAGTCGCAAACAGTTAACTAAACAAGAGATACCAAATGAAATGATGATAATAATATGAAGGCATAAGATGGCAAATCAAACTAGCACAGCAAAGAATGGCAAGAATTCAATTAGAAATTTGTGGTAGGGGTCATCAATATTATAATTTTATGATACTTTACCAGCTTCAAGCACATCAGTAGCTTTTTAGAGTTCACAAGTCAACTTAATCGCTTAAATAAAAGAAAATGGAGAGCATTTTCACTCTTTAACTTACTCAACTAGAACAACAGCAAAAAAAAAAGAACAAAAAAAAAGCTTAACAACATGAACAGCAATTAAACAATAAACAATAGTAATAATAACGACATTAAAACAGCAATAGCTCAGCCCTACAACACGAACAATCACTTATTGAGCTACTTTGACTTCATGGAATTAATTAGCAGCTTTGTCCCATTAATTGACGCTACAGTTGGGTGTAGCTTTTTGTCAGCTGCAAAAAAATACCTCAATATATGACCGGCTATGAGAGAACCGACCGTTGTGATAAATTAAAAAAATCAATGTTATGCGGTAATCCTGTAGTTTTAACCAGGTCAAAGGCGCTTACCGTTTGTTCTTTAGCTTGGAGCGTCTCCGCAAGCTATATAAACGCTAAGAAAAGTATCGTCATGTAAATGGCAACCCGCATTCTCCAAATGCAGCTGGGTGCAATTAGAACAGTAGACCACCATAATTAAAACCCTTTTTTTCCACAGAAGCTTTCGCCCAAATCAGCCAAAATTTTAACCTGGGGTAGTTTGATAGTAAAGGGTTCAGAAACCACCTCCCTAGGACCATACTCTTGAGGGGTACAATGGCAACTGTAAGTGGTTCTAGAAGAAGACAGTGCTGTCATGATTATGTCTGAAATAAGCTTTCACCAAAATTAATTAAATATCGGATCGGTTATCGGTATCGGCAGATATCTGCCAATAATATCGGTATTAATCGGAATATCAGCTATTTTCAATATTGGTACAAACTAGTGAAAATAACAATAATTGGCGAGTGAGCGACTAGTATACACTTGAGGTCAACAGCAGCAGCAAAAATACATTCATCACCATAGGTGTAGGAACCGTAGCAGTCGTAGGGACCATGGCTGCTACACTTCTTTTGGACAGTCTAAATCTGCACTTTTTTGGGGGAACAGTCTAAATCTGTTTAATTACTCTTGCACCACATGCACAACATTGTTTGTTTGTTCGTTGTTGTTGTTTTTGGCAGCCAGTAACTAAACGTCAGGAAGAAAATGAGTTCGTGTATCAGAATAGCAGTTTTTGCCGCTTCAGGCTCATCACTCTGAGCTGGCATTTTTGTTTCCAAACGAGATCTTGCAAAGAAGTAGATTGTAAGAAGTTTTCAATCCTCAGAGTACATGGCTCTGTACATAGCAATGTATAGAGCAATCTGCATCACTGCTAGACCCAGTAAGAAAGGGATGCTTCAATGAGTAATGCTAATGCTGCTTTCCTAATTAAGGGTTTTTGAACTGGAAAGATGGTATAGTCAAAAGATTCTGTCAAACTTATAAAATTCTTGCTTGACAAGGTATGATTAGCTAATGGATATGATTAGTACTAAACTAGTGGTGTGCTTGAGCACAAATGGCGAGCGAGCCTTAAACTACACTATTGTTAAATGATTGATTTTAACAAGTAACACTCAAGCTACTAAAATATAGTCAAGTTTTTAAATTACGTATGCGGTAAAGGGGATTCAAAGCCATAGTAACCGCTCCCAGCAACTGTTTGAATTGAAAAAGAAGCAGCAACAAAATCAAGTCACTTTATTTAAAGTTTCTTTTGTGACATTCTTAATAGTAGTTGTAACGCACAATACTTTCACACAACTGAACATACCTACGCAAGACTTACCTTCGCGGTTCGTCTAGTGGACAATGAATTTACAAGTAAATGCTGTTGAGTAGGGCTTATAACTGTGACAAATAGCGACTAACTCGAATAGAAATGGAGCTCCCATTCGTTTTTGCGTTTAAACTGCACCCGCAAAAGAATTCAAAGCAGTAAGCAATTCAATTTCTAAGGTGATACGGGTAATGGTCGCTAAACCGGAGGATTCTGTTTAGTGAAGTTTGGGACGGGGTCGAACGCGGAACGAACACAAAAATACGGAGGGTCAAAGTACAAAATGACATACATACGTCCAAACATATATATAAATAAATAAATAAACATCCCCGATTTTCGATTGTGTTACCCCTGTAAGTGTCTCGCTCGCTACGCTCGCTCGCCAATTAGTATATATATTTATAGCCCGTTACCCGAGCGACCGCGCTTGTCGTTAAGAACTATAAATCTGATACAGTCTGGTATGCCCGTAAGAAAATGTATTAGCGGGGAAAAGTCTGATATAGTTCTTAGCAACCATAATTATGGTGGAAGGCAGATCAAAGCAAAATGGAATAATGAAGAGTTTGGGTACTTTAATACAATTACTAAGATAGCTAACGCTATACTTTGCTCGTTGTTTATGTTCTGGCTATAAAATAGTTATAAACCAAAATCATTAGGTTTGTATTTCGATTTATAAATCGCATACAAACCTCAATTTTGGTTTATAACTATAACTTATAGCACGTTACCCGAGCGACCGCGCTTGTCGTTAAGAACTATAAATCTGATACAGTCTGGTATGCCCGTAAGAAAATGTATTAGCGGGGAAAAGTCTGATATAGTTCTTAGCAACCATAATTATGGTAGAAGGCAGATCAAAGCAAAATGGAATAATGAAGAGTTTGGGTACTTTAATACAATTACTAAGATAGCTAAAGCTATACTTTGCTCGTTGTTTATGTTTTGGCTATAAAATAGTTATAAACCAAAATCTTTAGGTTTGTATTTCGATTTATAAATCGCATACAAACCTCAATTTTGGTTTATAACTATAACATATATCGTTTTTATCAATCTTTCGTCACTTTACTAATTACATCAATTTTTGGATTGATTACATTTGAACCATTTAAACCCCACCCAATATTGTAGGCGTGGCAAATGTGAGTTTGATTGTTCTCTAGAACACAGTGGCGCTTGATGTACTAACTTCTGCAAATCAAGAATGCAGTAGCATTTAGTATTTATCCATTCTTATTGCCACTTGGTTTAGTTACATCCTTTTTCCATCTCCTGTTCTCTTCCTTCCTGAGCCATCTCATCTTCTCCTTTCCTCTCGTCAGCGCTTTTTTCTTTTTCTTTTTGAGTCCTAGATTCCCTTCTCCTTTTGTTTACCTCTTCCTGCTTCTCAGTCTCTCTCTTTCTATCCATGATTGTGGACTTGTTCCTTGTAAGCTGTTGCCATCTCTTTTGAACGCTCCTGCTCTTAGCCACAATAGTCATCCGTTTCCCGGAATGTGTGTGTATTCATGAATAATTCATTAGCTTAAACAGTTTGGTAATGAATCGTCATTCCATGAATGGGTAAAGCGTCATCACATTCAGTAGAAGGTGATTAATTGTAACTAAAAAGTGGGTGTAATAGTAGACGAGGGAAGGTGGCTTAGGTTTAAAAAAGAAAGGTGAAAGTACGAAAGAGAAGGCAAAAGGAATTTTAAAAAGCAGTTGTAATGGGCGAGGTAAGGCAGAGTAGCGTCAGTTTCAAAAAGGAAGGCAAAAGTTTCGCATAACTTAAGATTCAGAAGCAGGAGAGGTAGAAAGAGCTGAAGAAAGGAAAGGTGGGGGATAAGAAAAGCTGAAATAGTCAGAAAAAAGAGAGCAGGAGAGGGAAACTTATGTTACCTTAACCAATGGTAGAGAATGATAACTGAGCAAGATAACTCTGCAAGATAACTTATGCTACTGCATTCTTACTTTGCAATACATCAAGTGCCACTGTGTGGCAGGATACTTGCTAGTTCTGTAATTCCTGCAGGAATCTTGATTGCATTCTTGTAAAATTCTTGTCCCATTCTTGGGTGTGGTTTCATGTAAAAGTCATGTAGATTAATTTTTATGAATCATGTCAAGAGCCTTGTTAAGAAGATAATTGGCGAGCGAGCGTAGCGAGCGAGACACTTACAGGGGTAACACAATCGAAAATCGGGGATGTTTGTTTATTTATTTAGATATATGTTTGGACGTATGTATGTCATTTTGTACTTTGACCCTCCGTATTTTTGTGTTCGCTCAGCGTTCGACCCCGTCCCAAACTTCACTAAACAGAATCCTCTGGTTTAGCGACCATTACCCGTATCACCATAGAAATTGAATTGTTTACCGCTTTGAATTGCTTTGCGGGTGCAGTTAGAACGCAAAAACTTATGGGAGCTCCATTTCTATTCGAGTTAGTGGTGGTGGTAAGTTAATACGCTATTTGTCACAGTTATGTTTGAATTGAAAAAGAAGCAACAAAATCAAGTCACGTTATTTAAACTTTTCTTTGTGATATTCTTAATAGTAGTTGTAACCACAATACTTTCACACAACTACGCAAGACTTACCTTTGTAGTTTGTCTAGTGGACAATGAATTTTCAAGTAAATGCTGTTGAGTAGGGCTTATAGTTGCGGGGAGCAGTTACTATGGAATTGAAACCCCTTTACCGCATTAACTTAATTTAAAAACTCAACTTTATTTTAGTAGCTTGAGTGCTAGTTGTTAAAATCAATCATTTAACAATAGTGTACGCTCGCCATTTGTGCTCAAGCACACCACTAGTTTATGATAGGATGTGGGCTCCCAGTGACTATACCGTTCACATTTTATTTATTCCAGAGTGGAAATAATACGAAATTGGGCATAAACTGGTAAAAATCAGCAAATTCATTTACAAAAGCTAGAACTGTTCAGAGTATAGCAAGCCAATTCATACTTGAAAGGTAGCAGTGGTGTTCTGCCTGCCAATCATTAAATTGAAGTAATATTTAATTCCTGAACCTCGGTCTTTGGCAAAAAAAAAATCGTTCATATATACACACATACACACACATGCGGATAATTAAACACTATCACTTTACCCGGGTGAGCTAGCATGCAGGTTATTATCATCTCCTACTATCATTATCTGAGCATATCCCTTCATTTTGCAATCATTACTGCTAGTAGTATGTAAATTCTATAATAAATATATCTGTCAATAAACCAAGTCAAGCACTCTTCAATAGACACAAGGTATTTGTTAACACTCAGCGTGCATGTGCGAGAAGGGTTCACTGAAAAGTGAAGGAGTGCTGGAATTCAGGTGTTTTATGTTGAAACTATATAGCGGTGAGACTCCTGCATGTTTAGCTAATTCTTTTGAACATCAATTAGCAACATCTACGATTTTCATTGCTTGGACCGTATTGATACCTGATTAGGAATAGCCAAATACCTTATTTTTTCGGTCCGAGAATTGATAGGGTTTGCACCTTTGGTGTTTCATTTTACACATTGACCACATACCTGAACACTGCTACGATACGTGACCATAATTACATTTTACAGCAACTGCATTGCCCTATGAAATTTTTTTTTTGCTTTGAAAGGAGTTGTGTCACCAGACTGACCTCACTAGCCATTTCAAGAGTTGTTTCTGCCATAGAATAATTCTCACAATCTAAAACAAAAACACAAAAAATAACAACAAACAAACAAAACAAACAAACCAACATTTAATATAGCATAATAAAGGAAGCTGATGCACTATGATTTACCTAGCCAAGCTCTGCCAGTCTTAGTAGCCATCTGGGAAGGAATAAAACATATATCAGTATAGCACTATATATCTTGGAACAACTCACGGTGATTTGTTTCAGCGAATGGCTGGGAGTTGTGGGATTAGGTCCAGTGAGAACCATCAGTGTACAAGACAAGTAACGCACTAAACAAAATAGAAAGGTGGAAATCTTGAGGTAAATATTGGAGTAGCAAAATATAGAATGCTACTTTTACTTGAACTCAAGTCTCTTACAGCAAAGTTAATTTCAATCCGGTGCGGACTTAGGGTGCTGTTTTGTTAGTAAGTCTGGTGATGCCCACAGCCCCGTGGAAAAAAAAAGTATACTATTGTACCAGCAGTAAACTAAGGCTCTGAATTGTCATCAAATATTGTTAAACCTCCGTAGTCAGATACCACGAGTCATTACTGATAAATACTTCTAGCAAGCATTGCTAGTTACCGCAAACCAAGCTTGTAAAGTTGGTAGTGTTAGTTCACTAAATAAATTCCTGCATCAGTTCGTGGCCTAGCAGCATTAGTATGAGGTAAGGGTCTCCCTGAACTTAAATATATGTCCTGTGCAGTCCATGTGTAGTTCAATTATGGCATATTATATACCCCTACATTCAGTCCACTCCCCCTCCCCCCCAATTTAAATTTCCCCCTCCCCTAAATTTTTTTTATCCTGACTGAATTTTTTATAAATTTTTTTTAGTGATCACTATAAGATATGAAAATTTTATAGCTAGTTGTATTTCCTCTTCCACCTGCCTCACCTGTTCCTTTTCCACCTGCCTCATCTATTCCTGCCTCACCCACTTATCCAACACTTCAAAAACTTTCTAGTTCTGTTCCTTCAATAGCAATTCATAATAGTTAGTCTAAGTTTTCATCTGATAATCTGTTTCATAGTTGTGACCACACCATTTTCATGTGGCTAAATGGCTTTTTTGTGACTCAGCAAAATTTCCCTTCTAGTGAAAAGTCCTGCATGAATCCCTGTATATATGCTTGCTGCAGTGAGAGAGTTGAAGAACAGCTATGAAAACTGAATCATCTGAAGAGGTGTGTTAGATCTTGTACTTGACCGTGTTTAATCTCACACGACTGTTTCCTTGCTTCAATACATATAATCATTAAAAATGTTTGTATTAATTTAAATGATGTAACTGGTTCTTTAATTAGCTATTCATTCTATTCGGTGTATCTATGCCAATTATTACACATGTCCCATGCATTATCAATCAAAGTGGTAGGAACTTATTCTTTAAAATAGCCCCTCCTCCACCTATCCTTGATTCACCCCTGCGGCTGCCTGTACACTAACTGTGAAAACTTAATAAAAAGTTTCCGTTATAGCTTACTACAAATTGTTGAATAGTATTTTACCCACTTATAGGAAAGAGAAAGAAAACGATCTTAGCTATGTTGACGACAATAATTAAAAGATTGCCAATGTTAGAAAACAATAACATCAAGGTTGCTATGGCATAAGACAATCAAAAATTGCATATGGACTAATAGGATGGCTTCTGTTGTGGATGAGAACCTTAGCAAGATGCTGCACTCATATAATTACTTGATTAATTAATTGATTGATTAATTAATGCATTATAAATTTTATTTACTTTGTGCGTTTAGCTTCAGATTGATGGCACCAGCACTCTTTAGTGCCACTGCTTTGTTCCAGAGACTGACTCCTGCACCCTGCAGCTGCACCAAAGATTCTTTCTCCTCACCACTAGCACCAGCACATCCTGGTAAATGTCTCTCAAGAAGTTGCAAAACAGACTCAGACAATTCTGTTATTTTTTCATCACTATGGCTCCCCAATATTTCCTGGAGTATAACTAAAAAAGTTATCACTGATCAAGAAGGTGATTCATTATTAAATACATTTTATTCCATTTCTTATGGAAGTCATAGTTATATTATTACATATTTAAGCACAAATGGCAAGCGAGCCAGCTTATTTGCATTCAAACAACTAGACGCTAAAAATTTTAAAACTTAAATCTGATAAAAAATGGACTTTGCTATTACATAACTATGTATGTGACTGTGCACAGGAAAATTGGGCACAACACAGCACATGTAAACATCAGAAAAATCAATTTACTTCTTTAAAATGTATTAAAGAAGCTAATGGATTGAAACAGTCATGTCACATATATATAATCAAGTTCTGACCCTAGCGGTACTACTACTCAACAGTATAAAGGTAAAATGTGAATAAAGTCTTGGAAGTCGTGGGTTGTTGTAGCTCAGTGGCTAGAGCACTGGTGGCTAATGCCAGGGGTCCTGGGTTTGATTCCCCGGCGACAACTAAGATTTTCTCACATTTTGCCTGGGTTAGGTTTTATTTATATATATTATATTGGATGTTACAACAGAAAAACTTCATAATAATAATTAGTATGAATTTTTTTCTGATTATATTATTGTTATTATTTCAGCCGAGAATGCCTGCATTATATATTTATCAGAGGAGGCTCCACACACTTGTGGTTGGGGGGGCAAAATATTAGAGATTGGCACACTCCTATGAAATCTGATTTTTTAAGCTATAATACATCATACAAAAAGACTGATCAAAATGTTCCAAAGTTTCTTTTCCTTTCTTCATGTAGTGATACAAAGTCACAAGTTTTTTAGTTGGGGGGAGGGGCAATGTCCCCCCCCCCCCCTGCCCCCCAGTGGAGCCTCCCCTGTTTATATAGAGAGAGAACGTAGAGGAAGAACTTTAGATCACTTCCTTTACATTGTGTGACCGCTAGAAAGTATGATCACAGCTATACTTACCTCAGTAAAGTATCTAGTCACTAGCACTGGTTGTAAGACATGATAAATTTTACTATAAAGTTTGTATGAGAGAGAGAGTAGTGTGTATAGGGGTTATTTTAAGTTCTACATTGCTATCCTGAGGACATAGTATATCCAGTTGCCACTCATCTTCACCCTAATATACTATAGCTAGTATGCAACTTCTCCCTTACCACTCATGCTTAGCGATTGGGTAAAGGGTCTTTTTCGAGACTACTCACTTTGGTAATAATTGTGTGGGTTTACTAAACTTATGATTGCATTAAATCATTGCCTGTGGTTCTCTGTGAAAGTTATACAACCCAGGTAAGTTATGCACCATACTCTTGGTTACCTTGTAATTGCTCCGAATCCAATGTAATTTTTAGTAGACATTTAGATTTACACTCAGTCTAAGACGCAGAGTCCTCCACCGATATTCAAAAAGAAAGACGACGATGACCTCAATTACTATGTTCAGACTTCATAAAATTATTACATGTAACATTCAGCTGGATTTTGGCGCAATTGCGCGTGCGCGATTAATTAGTTAACGCAATATAGGCGCCGCGCGCGGGGAGAAGACTTGGGGGGGGGCCGGGGGGGGAGTCATGCACGGAGCGCGGGAAATTATATCACGGAGGGGAGGGCGTTATGGAAGAGTTAGATGAACTGACTAATGCAAAAGAAAGAGAACTCCAAGAGCTTAAGCTACATAAAGAGAAACAAGTATCTCAAATTATAAAAAGTTGAGTGCAATGGGTCTGCAAGGCACATTACAATCACGCAGTACTATGCCAGAAATTGCTCATTACTGAGTTTCTCTGCGTCGGTATGTTGTATGTTTAGGTCTACAGGATGAGTTGCATGAGGAGAAAAAACATTTCTCTCAGCTGAAAGGAGACTTTGACTATAACTTGTCTCTACTGGCATCTCGTGATGAGGAGTTGGCCAACTACGAGAGGTCCTTTGCTCACATAAAGAGTGTAATCAATGGCATGGTGGCCGAGAGCAGTGAGATCAAGGTGAGGGGATGGACCACCATTGTTTCTGCATGTGGGATGAGTAGTGGCATGTGGTAAGGAACTGGATGTTGGTGTTAGTCTCGCAAGCCAGACCCTTTACCGACCCCACGGTGAAGGATAGGGTCTGGTCACCGTATCTATAATTTTTTATGTTCCACTCCCCACAATCCATGGGGAACAACACTTTAGTGTGTATAACATATGGGGTGTGGTTTGTTTACATCCAGTTAAGTGTTCTTTAACTGCATACCCACTAATATGTAGATAGAATTCGCAGCTGCATGATCTACTGGTGAAAATGCATTAGCTTGTAGAAATTCGAGTATCAGCTCTTCCTTAGTGTGGCGACAAGCTCCCCACCTCTATCAATGAAAGTATATACTTTATAAAGGAAAGGAATTATTTGTCTCGCTTTCAACTGTCTTAGTGAAGTTTCTTTGCTGTATAATTTTTGCCTTCAGGGCTTTTGTTAGGGCTAGCATGTTATTTTCTTGCCTTCTATACTTTTTACAAAGCAATGCTGGTTTTTACGTCTTTTAACAAACTTCTGCAATGTGTTGTTGTGATATTCATTACAGCAGGTATATAAGTCGAAGATGAAAGTTTCACAACAATCTACCATTTTTACATTTTCAATAATAAAAGTACTTCAATATTCCATTGGTAGTGCTACATGCCTAAGAAATGCATGCAGCAATTATAGAAATAATCAACAAAAACATTAATTTTATTATATTATAAATTCGAATGCAGCATCAGCATCTGTACTTATCTACTATAGATTGATCAGTACGCGTGTAGTGCTATAGGATTGTTGGGAATATATTTCATTACAAAGAGAGGAAGTTTGTATTTACAACAGCACAGTGTGTGTGTGTGTGTGTGTGTGTTGGGAATAGTTCTGTTTTCTTGTAGGTTCAGCTGGATAAAGCGTGTAAGGAGGTGGAGAGAGAAAAGGCAGCCAACTTGCAGCTACAGACACATCATCAGGCGCGCCTCAAGGAGATCCATTCGCGCATGGACAGTTATAGGTTTAAAAAAAAAAAAAAGGAGTAAAGTGGTAAAGGGTTGTACTACACAACGCATTGTGTTGTGTGCTAGGCGTGTAAAACAGAAAGAGTTGGATGAGGAAAGAGAAAAGCTGGAATGTCTTCAGAGAGAGTTGCGGAACAAGTTGCTGGCCTTAGAAGAGGAAGGACACACACAAAGGGAAGCCATGATGGCAGACTTTGATGAGGTGAGGGGAAAAAGAAGCTCGGTATTTATAGCTATATAGAAAAAGTGCTACTGTGGAATTCACTATTTGTAGCTTGTTTTGCATATATAGTCGTTGAAGAAGAGAGACCACGAGCACCAGCTCCGACTGGACCAGCTATCCTCATCACTACTGCAACACCAGTCCAGGCAACTGCACTTGGAGAAGGAGCTTGCACATGCTCAGTCAGCCAGAACCAGGTTGGAGGAGGAGCTGCAGCTGAAGTGCAGGGAATGCGAGCAGCTGGTAAAGGGTAGAAAGGAAGAGGCGTGGCACATGGAAGGGGAGGTGCAGCAGCTGCAAGATAATGTGCAAGAATGGATGATTAAATACAGACGTGTGCATGAGGAGATGGACAGGATGAAGCAAACATTTCAAAGAAAGTAAGTTGAAGAATAAACTGAGAAGCCCAGTAAATACAGCTGCTAAATATAGAAAATATCTCCTTTCATTTAATTCACATTTCTTTACTGTGCAGACATGCGGAATTAGACAGATCAGTCAGGGAGAAACAGATGTTGCTGGATGCTGCCAAGCAAGTTCGTGTGTCTAATAACATGTGTATTTGGCACCATTTCAGCTACATGTTGTCATGGGAATGCAGGCTCATAAGGACAGTAAAAGTGTTCTGGAAGAAGAGCTGGTAAAGTTGCGTCAGCGTGTGGAACACAAAGAAGGAGAATGGCATCATCAAGAGAATATCCTTCAGCAAACTGTTCTTGATAAGGAGAAACAGCTGGAAAGGTGTGGACTGACATGCAGAATGTGTGTGGCCGAGTGTGTGGTATAATTGGATCTGGTGGGTGGACATGGAGTTTAGTAAGGAGACAAGACACCAAGTTATTGCATGTGTGTGTGTGTGTTAGTTTGCACGTCAAGATGGCGGCTGAGGGTGGTTCTCTGAGTGAGCGGGTACACGAGTTACGGCAGCAGCTGGAAGATCGGAGTCACCAGCTCCAGAGTGTGATGAAAGAGAGACATGAGTGTCAAACAGCTTTGAGCAAGAAAGACTTGGACATGTGCAAGTAAGTCAAGCGAGGGCTTGGCATTCTCTAACTTACAAGTGGGTAGGAATATTTGTTGTCCACTTTCGTGTGTGTGTGTGTGTGTGTGTGTGTGATGTGCACATGAATGTAGGTTGAAGAGAAAAGTATCTGTTGTTGAGGAGAAGCTACAAGTGAGTGAGCGGTGTCTGTCAGAGCAGATGTTGGAGTGTGAGGACAGAGTGAGGGAGGCAGAGAAGACATCTCACCTCAAGCATAAGGAACTCATTGATGAACTCGCCACCAGGAACAAGGAGGTAAAACTGTTCACATATGAACTTAGCAGAAGAGAGGAAGACGGAGTCTGGAATAGAATGTTTAATAATGAGGCAGCTGGCTTAGTATTGGATAGTTATTGTCCGCTTATGAGTTGTTGTTTGTTGTTTGTTGTTTGTTAATGCTATAGTTGACTGGTAAAGTAGAAGATGCTAATACACACATAGAAGAGCTGGCAATGTCATGTGCCAGGCTTGGAGGTGAGAAGGATGCTGCTCAGGAGTTGCTGAGAGAGCACAACATCCCCTGGCCAGCATCTGCATCAGCAAGCCACACTTCAGAGATTCGAAGGCTGCAGGTGCGAAACAAAGAGCTGCTCAATATCATTGCAAAAATGAGGGCGGAGCTAGAGCAGCTGTCTGGCCTCACTGAACGAAGAGAATTGGAGCATGAGGAAGAGAGAAAGAAGAAAGAGGAAGTGGCACCCTCTGTGCAGTATGTGACGTATTTGGAAAAGGATGTGCACAGGCTGAAAGCAGAGATCAGACAAATGTCTGAAAAATTGGGTCTAGCCAGCAAACCACCAACACCGCCTAAGGGTGGATCAAAGGGTGGGGCTGCAGAGAGCAGTAGTGGTGGAAAACAGCAGCAACTTGTGGATCAGGTGTCTATGCTTACTGATACCATTGCTCATCTGCAGAAGCAGAACACAGAACTGGAGAGAAGTTGCGAGGAATGGAAGAAGAAGAGCTCTTCACTGCAGGACAGACTCAAGGAAGATAAGGAAATGGTGAGCATTGGTAGTGGGTGTGGGTTTGTGTGGGTGTGGTCATGCATTCTTTGTTGCCGATGCCTTTACAGCTGTATCTAATGAAGGCCACTCAGACTCCTCAGAGTCGGCTCCATCAAAAACTGCTACAAGCTACTCAAGTCATCATCTCCCTGGTCAGGGAGAAAGAAGTTTTATCCAAACATATCCAGCAGCTAGTTGGCAGTACCATGCCTCCTTCTAGCAACGGCATACTTCCTTCCCTTAACACTCACCGTATGGCGAGGCCAGTGGATCACGTTGATGAGCATGCTCAGTTGTCTGAAGGAAGATCCCAGCAGCAGCGATCACATACAGTATCGCAGTCAGTGGACAGACTGGTTCAGACTAGTCCAGATTGGCAGTTGGGTCGGGTGTGTGTGGATGGTCGACAACCTGTGGAACTGCAAGTTGGAAGATTGGTGGAGGCCAAGGACACAAGAAGTGGGTGTGGTGATTTGAAAACTACTAGAAAGTCGCAAGACCTAGACAGAATGGAAGGGCTGCGAGAGACAGGCAATGATGTGTCCTGCAGGACAGCAGTGGCATTGTCTGGTAAGGGGAAAGACATATGCAAATCTAGAACCATTTCTACAGATCAGTTGTCTCAGAGTCCTCTTGACTCGTCATCTACTCACCAAACAGGTAATAATTATCACATAGAGCTGTGCATTCGTGTCATGGAAGGACTTGCTTAATTTTGTGGCTTTCGTCCAGATCTCTTGGACCAGTCTCTGCCGTCACTCCGATTCAGCGAGAACTCATTGGAGGGCGGAGCTGCAGCTCTAGAGAAGATGCTAGAGCAGGTGGACCAAGAGCTAGCTTTGGATCAAGAGAACTGGTCCACACCTGAAGAACCCAAGGGACCACCGGCACGGGTGGCTCAAACTAAGCCAGGTCTGGAAATGGTGGGCAAAGAAATAAAAACGCATACCAGATCCTTAGCTGGCCCGTCATCACAGTCAGGCAAGTTGGGAAAAACACGATCGAAGGCTGCTCCCAAATCTCACTCAAGGAAACCAAGAAATTACAATATTAGAGATTAGTTTCTCTCTCTGAATCATCATCATTTAGTTTGAACATTTTAATTCATTTCAAACTATATACTGAATCTACCAGTACAATTTTTTTTTTTTAAATAAAATAATGCTTTCATGAAGAAAATGAGGTGTTAGGGAAGAGATACCATCTCACAAGAACCAAATATATTTCACTCCTCTAAAAGTATCTTCTAAATAAATAAAATAATAGTGATGAAGTTCTACCCCTGCCTGGGGCTATCCTTAGGTCAAGAGGGTGGAGTGAGGTCGTTGACAATAAACTGGTAGAGAAAAGCAGCCTTCTTTCTTTTCATATTACCAAGCTGCTTCTTTGTCTTGGCTCTGCGCTCTTTGAAAGGAGATCTGAGTAGAGGTTCTGCAAACACAGATGCTGCAAAACACAAATACACATTACATAATGCAGACAGCTGACACTTGCTACTGTTGGCATTAACTTTACCTATCAGCTTGGGCTCCAGATTGTTCTCTTCAGAATGTTTGGCAAGTTTCTTCATGAAGTTTACCACGAACACAAATGCTTTCCGGTGAACACGTGGCATTTGCGTAAGCATCTATAACATCACAACACCGTCAAATCGAGGCAAACCTCACCCACCCAATTCAAACGTGCACACAAACAGTAAACCCACCATAGCAACCATTTACTAATGCTACACGTGTCGTACTTTGCGTGACACAGCTCTCGTAGCCACACCCCTGTCTTCCTTTACCTGTTTGCACAGTGTCGTGTTGTTGTAGCACTCCATGCAGCGCTGATGTAGATTAGTGGGCACAACTGGCTCGGCCAGAGCTGCCAGGAATGTGAGGAGAACGCTGCTCACGGATGAGACTGAACCAGGTAGGTCCCGCCCACCTGTGTCCAACATGTCCATGATTTCCTCTACCTCAGAGAGACGACCTTGATCCGAGAACAAACCGTCCTGTGGACACACACACACACACAGGTACGTCACTACATACTCCCTGGATAGATATGAAACGAGATAAGATACACATGCATGAAAACCTACTTGTATTTCAGGTAGTAACAGTCATGCTGCCCATTCTTTAGCTAATAATATTCTTACTTGCTTTAGACATTTCAATCACCAATAGAAGTGGTGCTGAACTATCAATTTGCTCTTCAGGGTTTTAAACGACAGTAGCTTTGTGACTAATACATGCAAGACACCTTTACCATGTACAAAAACAATGCAAGTGATCGTTACACAAATTAGTGGAAAATTTATTCCAGTAATTTTTGCAGTCAAAGCATAGCAGTTTTTACATCTGGCAACCACTACCTACTGATTGTACTTCATAACCACTATGGACTTTTTTTTTTAGAAAATTTAATGGAAAAGATTGTATTGTAACAAGTTGCTAAGCAATTCAGCAGCAGTTGGACATTTTTACAAGGCAGAACTACTGGCAGACAGTTCAGAGTTGAGTTGCTCATAGCTCAAATCTCACTTTGCTTAAATGAGTGCACAGTATTTTAAAGTATCTTTCATCTGAGACCATCCAGACACTCACGTTATTGATGCCATTTCTCTCTATGAAGTCCACGATAGCGAACAGTTCCTTTGGTATGTCCAGAGCAGGAGGATCTTGTGCATGTGCCACAGAGACATTCGGCCGAGGCTCCAGGACACACTCATCCCATGAGGACGTCTAAAGGAACAATATATTGTAATAACTACACCCACCTGTAAGAATATGCAAAAGTCTGCCCTTTTTTTTAACACTATCAATTACACACCTCTCATCAGATACAAATCCACATAAGATCAAATAATGACCAGTCTTTCATCATCATATCCCTCTCTAATTGTTCCTTCTAACATCCCAAACACACTCTCCTCCCAACACAAACCCTTTCCTACTACCTACTACCCCCTCCCTAACTCTTTCTTCTACACCACCTCACTCTTTTCCTTTCACACCTTCACACATCCTCCTTTCCTACCTCCCCCCCCCCCCCCCCCCCCCCCCCCCCCCCCCCCCCCCCCCCCCCCCCACACACACACATGAATAAACCAATCCTCCACCCTCACATTCCCTCCCCCTCCTCACCAGGTCAATGAGTTTAGCAACGGGCACCTCCCTGATGTAAGTATGTAGATTGACGAGTGTCTCAAGAGAAGAGCCGAAACACGAGGGGAGGTAGCTTCCAGACACAGTGATGAAAAAGTCCTTGCCTTTCTCTAAATGAAGCACTAAGATGTCCTCCAGCTTTTCCTTGCGTGATGTGAGTGGAGGGGCACTGTCTTCGTTCACAAGAACCGTTAGCTCAATCACTATATCTTCCACTACAATATTATATATATATATATATATATAGTATATGTACATATTATATAGTATATGTACATATAATTATTAGTATTATGTAGTAATTAATATTTTCAAACAAAAACAATTGCATTTCCCTTTCAGTATCCCAAATCACACACACACACACACACACACAACACACACACACACACATACACACACACAACACACACACACATACACACACACGTACATGGGTGTATGACAGCAGAGGTGGGCTTGACTGTGAGCCAGTCCTTGGTGAGTTTCTCATCATCTAGCTTGGGAATGAAGGAGACATGAACTGGATACTGGCCCGTGTTGGTTACCACCAACCTCCGAGATTGAGGGACTTTGAACTTAACCTCCCTAAACTGAAACTATAAACAAAAAACAATACAATACATGCATATTTTTACATACACACACTCACATACACACATTAATAAACATACATGCAGCAATACATGCAGCAATACATACTACATACATACATGCATACATGCATACATACATGCATGCATGCACACACACATACATACATACATATAGATATTGCTAGCACACATTTCATTACAATCATAGTAGTATTAAAAACAGCATACAAATTTAAGTATGGATTCTCAGACAGGACTTTGCCCCTTCCTTCTCTCCCTCCCTCTCTCTCTCTCTACCCCTCACCTCTGTTACGTTCAGGTCTACTTGCGGTAATGTGTCATTCTCTAACTTGTCCAGTCTCCATGTGATACGTTCCAGCACTTCCTTCTCCTTCGTGGGATCTACCTCACGAGCCTGTACACCCACGTATTGCAACAATTATTAATTATTATTTTGTTTATAATATAATAATAATAATGCTAATGCTAATAATTATTATTATTACTTTTTGTTATTATTATTATTCATTTACGTGGTTCCTTAAACTCGGGCACAGGTGCACTATTAGGCTCAAAACATCTCCCACCTAAGTCGCAAAAGTTGTGACAACCATAGTATTGAAGATCCTTTACCAGACTTGTTTAATCAACATGGCCCTTTTTTTGTAGCTGAGTAGGTGTTTTTTGCCAGGAGTTACTAAATTGTTACTACAGCACTCAGATAAGTATGTATGGTGTGTGTAATATTAGTACCTTCAGAAATATACGGACCAAGTGATGCTTTTCTAAACTTTGTGATTTGTGGCAACATAGAACATTAACTTCACATAAACTAGTATTACTATAGTCGCTCGTCATTGGCACTCAAGCATACCACTAGTGATTCTTATTACTAGTACTACTAGTGATGAGTGGGAGGAGTTAGCGGCACAGTATTAGTGGCTTCAATTGAAAATTATACATTGGTGTGCCAGCTGCACACTAGCATAACCCGTAGTATGAACAAAAGACAATTCATGACTCACGTCTGACTATGAGAATACTGCATACTCAAGCAAACATGCAGGCTCTTATAGCATAGGAATGATTGTTACATACGTGCGGCACATCTTCTGCACTACCAGCTAACTTACGATGCCATCAAACATGGCGCTGACTGGCTTATGGTCGCTGATGTCCAACTTAGGGTGACTGGAGTAGGTCAACTGATTGATGTCACGCCCTCTTGTGAGAATACGATCACACCAAGCTGGAGCACGATGTTTTTCACTACACAACACAGAAGGAACAAAATCATAATTAAGATGTTGATATCAGATTTAGCAAACTGTGTGATAACAGAATATGTAGGTGGGCACAAATATTAAAGAAAAGAAAGAAAGAGGAAGGAAGGAGAAAGGGTAGAGAAGAGAAAAAATGGGAAAGAAAACGAAAAACAAATAAAAAGGGAGATAAAAAAGGGGAAAGAGAAAGAAAAAATGAGGTGGAGAATAAAAGAAAGAAAGGGGGAAGAAGAGGGGGAACAAAGAAGAAAAAGGGGAAAAAGAAGGGAAAAAAAAGAATGAGAAGAAAGAAGAAAAAGAGGGGAAAAGAAAGGGAAAAAAAAGGAAAAAAGAAAGAAGAAGAAAGAATAAAAAGAGGGGGAAAGAAAGAAGAAAAAGAGAGGGAAACAAAGAAAACAGAGGAGGGGAAAAAGAATGGAAGAAAGAAGAAAAAAAAATAGGGGGAAAAAAAAAAAAAAGGTCCTGCCGAGATTTGAACTCGGATCTTGAGATTCAGAGTCTCAGGTGCTAACCGTTACACCACAGGACCAACACACTAAATATGCAGTAAGGTTGCTGTACATATAACTGCTCACTAACCTTGTATCCCAATTGTCAGTGTTCGGGTCATATTTGTAGGTCGGTTTGAAATCAATTGAAGACTCCTTGAATCCATTAAATACATTTTCCTTCTTCATTTCTATCAAAAGTTGGTCTAATTTAAATAATGCTGGAAACTGATAAGCATCAGCATGAGCTTTGATAGCTTCACAAGTCATTTCAGGAGTAGTCCATATTCTATAATTCAGGTCTCCAAGCCAGAAAATCATGCTAAAAGTATAATAAATGATTAAAATTGCAGATTATCTTGTGTTTCCACCAATAAAATTATAAATAAAGTGATGGGGTTAATACAGAACAGATTTCTAGTGTTACCTTCATGACAAAACACAAATTTTCAACAAAAAAACCACTCACTCACACACACACAACCGATAAAAACTCTCAGTCAGGTGCCTATACAAACTTCTGACAAGGTTTATGCTCATATACAGAACTACTATCACTCATTAAGCAATGAAAACTTCAACAGCACCTGCCGTGTGCCAAACACCTTCTCTCCAAACAATATTCACAAAACATGAACAAGACACAAAATCATCAAGTACTCCAGTTCCACTATCTAAGCCTAAATGGTTCTGCTTTGCTGTTACCTGATTGAAACATAGACCAGAAGACTACACAAACTGAAATACAAAGTGAGTATAGAATCTCTCCTTAAGATACATAATTTACATGACCCTTTTGTTTTCAGACCTAACTATATTATATAAGTAACTAAACTACCACCAATTCCAACCTTCCCTTCCCACAACTCACTCATGGTGGATGATGTCATAGCTAATCTCGCCCACATTGAAGCTCATCTTGTCCATGAGCAGCTTGAACTCCTGGTTTCTCTTCTCCACGTCCTCCATATGGGCACAAAGATGAGTGTTCACGAAGCAGAAGGAGGAATGGTACAAGTTGAAGTGAACTCCCACACCTCCCTTGTTGCCCTGAAGCACACAAGTTATATTTACATTTTACCTTATACATGATTTAAATGGAGAGGTCAAGAATCATTAGTATAAGTGATTAAATTCACCACACATCATCACTACCACACACTATCTGGGAGGAGGGAAAGCTATATCAGAGCTGCTGCATACAGAAAACGAATCTAGGAGGGGTTAAAAAAATGTTTGATTTTAGGAAGGGCATTGAGACTGTTGTATAAGAGACCTTTGTAGTACTTTAAAACATGCATAAGTAAGTTGGCAATGTTTAGGAATTTTGGCATCCGAGCGTCTTGAGGCTGCACATTGCAAATCCACGATATCCTAATCAACTATTATATATAATTATACACACACACACACACACACACACAATATATATATATATATATATATATATATATATATATATATATATACATACATAAATAGAAAGCTTTCAAGCCAAACAAGCCAAAGTGTGTTTACATTATTCTCTAACAAGTAAAATCATAACACACACACACACACACACATACACACACACACACACACACACACACACATACACACACACACACACACACACACACACATACACACACACACACACACTGGTAACCACGTTTATGCTGCTCTAACTCCCACTAGCCATAGTACACTGCGTGTAATCTCAACACTCACCATGTAGCCAAGCATGCCCGTTCCAAAATGGTCCGTCTCCACATCACTGATGTACGGCTCCAGCGAACCCTTGGTATACACCAGCAACATGACGCCCACCATTCTAACACAGCACAGCTACAATCAGAGAGAGAGAGAGAGAGAGGGAGAGGGGAGGGAGGGAGGGGAAATGTAGGCAAGTGAGAATACTTATGATTACTATATGCTTAATGTGAGTGACAGTGTTACGTGTAGAAAGGGAAAGTGGGTAAGAGACTTATAAAATGCCTACAATAGTACACTGCACTTCATGACAAATGAGTAGGTTGTACTATTGTAGGTCATTTTATAAAGCACCTTCCTCTGCTTTCTCTTTCCCCCCACATAATCTTAAAAGGCCAATCTATATGCATTAAAAAAAAAACTGAAACCCCACCCCGTGCTGGACTACGTAAGACTTTGAGATAAAAGTTTCCATCTCAACTAAGCCAGAAGACTTGCAGAGAAAGATTGCATAATCAGAAGAAATAATGAATTCAAATCAATATAACGACGACTAATTTTGTTTTCAATACATATGAACTGTAATAAGCCACACGATTGTAAATTAAACCATATGAAATTAAAACATGCCTGCTAATTTAATGAACCACCAAAGGTACGAACCCTCAGCGCTACTATACACTAGCTAGCTATTACAAAATCATTTCTCAGACCTAAAGAATAATTTATTGGGCTATTCCTATGGCTCAAGCAATGAAAATGGTAGATGTAAATGCCGTCTTCATATAAGAAAAAGCTAAGCATGCAGGAGACACCCACTGGTTAAAGCAAAACTACCACGGGCAGAAATAAATTATTTGCTCACATGATTATGATGTCACGGTAGGGGGCATTACCCACAAAGGTTAGTACCTACGCAGAGCTGTCAGCTTTGATTTTTCTCAAAAAAATCAGCTTGAAATTCAAAAAAGTAGCATTGTTTCTGAGTAAGTTCACACCTGAATCAGCAGTTAATTGTCAGTAATCTCGAAAAATCAGAGTGTGACAGACAGACAGGACGACTACTATAACCCTCTTGCGCATGCACACTGAGGGTTAATAATTCCTCGTTTCAAACATTATCGTCCTAGTTACACCCACACAAACCCACCTTGCTGTACACACCAATCTTCCTGAGCGTTCGCTCGACAGCTTCCACCCACAACTCTTCTCGGTTGGAGTCATTGTTTAGGAGACACTGAGCACTCAGATCTAGCTCCTGGAATCTGAAGATACAAACAAAGGAACACACACACACACACACACACACACACACACACACACACACACACACACACACACACACACACACGCACGCACGCATGCACACACACATATACACAAGGCAGAAAGAATCACTATGTAACTGTAGATACAAAAACATACCTTATGCCCATAACCCTTGTGCCCCTATTCTTGAGAATTTACAACACACACTCTGCAGTCTTCTATGAATCTGACAACTAACCACAATACTGCTGCATCAAACCAGCACACGTGTACTGTATGCCTGCACTGTGCTTTTTAACGTAAAACTTACAAAAATTAACTTAACATGATTTCAAATCCTTAACCCGAGGCAAAACAGCTGACAAGTAGAGATGTTGTTTACAATTAGTGTCACTCCTGAAACTATCCTCTCGTGTCATGTTGTTGTTTTGTTGTTGTTGTTTGTTTCTTCAACTCTTTGATCAATGAAGCAGTAAATTAAGTTACTCGTAGATGATCCATGCACTCCCCGCGTGCACACACCCACACAGACTTACCCTATGGCATAGATGTCAGGGATAGGAGAAGCAGTCTCTCCAGGTACCTCATATTCCTGCAGGAAGGCATCTAAAGATGGAGGGGGGACACGCCCATTCACATTCCAGGTGGTGCAGTAGATTCTGAACACGAGAAAGACACGTAAGAATGACAGAGGGAAGATTAACTCACACCACATAGCTGCACAAACCAAGAGCGTTATATGTGGTATTACATTAGCAAAAAATGCTGCTGCAGTCATTACTTTTAAAGCAATAGTTCAGATAATGCTACAATTGCTGACACCTTTACAATGTAATGAACCGGCTTATTAGT
>WLWD01002261.1_pt1 | contig 22488 bp, 10 predicted proteins | sample 6712731 | NCBI WGS metagenome assembly WLWD01 (sample SAMN12718690, study PRJNA576275) | sponge metagenome | isolation source: marine sponge | host: Mycale hentscheli | place: New Zealand: South Island, Marlborough, Capsize Point | collected 2014-11-01
CATACATCCACACACTCACACACATGCTTCCACACACTTGCACATAAACACAGTTCTACACACATACCCACACACTTGCACACATGCTTCGATACACACACACACACTTACCCACACACTTGCACACACACACTTTTGAGGATTAAACAAGGTTTTTCACAATGATTAGCTTCTAAGGCCATATTTCAAGAAGCACATAACTACAAGAAAAACAATTATTGTGGAAGCTGCCAACTTAATATAATTATACTCGTTAATAAATGAAACTTATTGCAGATATTCAATTATTAACTCCCTCAAAAATAAACACAGATCAATACTTTAAGAGAAATTTTATATTTTAATATCCTAATAGTAAGTTTCCCATTCAAAAATGTATGGGAAAAATCGCTGTTCAATTGAAATCGCACGGGGAAAGTGAAATAGCGCGTAACTAATTGAAATACCTCGGTAACTAAGTGGAAACTAAGTGAAATACCTCGGTAGCTAAGTGAAATAGTACGGGTAAGTGCTCACGCGTACAGTGTTAACCTTGGAAACATACAGTTCGAGTAGTTTTTAGTTGGAGACAATGTCCTTCTTTACCACAGAAGCTCTACCCGTATTAGACGGAATGTTTTACAACAGATTAGGAGGAGCCGCACGTTGAAATGAAAGTTCCAGCAGAAGCTAATCCTGAAATAAGGAGATAGTGAGTGAATGATATAATATAGCTACAATTGCAAATTACTTTTTAAAAGCTGGCCTACTATTAGTGAGTGATAGCACAGGTAACCTGTGCTATTAGGGATCAATAGTACTTGTAAAGCAATTGAAATAGCACTCGGCTTCGCCTCGTACTATTTCAATCACGTTACTCGTGCTAATCCCGAATAGCACGGTCCGTGCTATTACTCATACTAATAGTATGGCGCATAAGTTTCTCATTAAAAAATGTATGGGAAAAATCGCTGTTCAGTTGAAATTGCATGGGGAAAATGAAATAGCGCGTAACTAATTGAAATAGCAAGGTAACTAAGCGGAAACTAAGTGAAATACCACGGTAGCTAGGTGAAATAGTATGGGTAAGTGCGCACGCGTGCACCATTAACCTTGGAAACGTATAGTTTAAGTAGTTTCTAGTTGGAGACAATGTCATTCTTTACCATGGAAGCTCTACCCGTATTAGATGGAATGTTTTCAACAGATTAGGAGGAGCCATACATTGAAAGCAAGTTCCAGCGGAGGTTAATCCTGAAATAAGGAGAAAGTGAGTGAATGATATAGTGTAGCTGCAATTGCAAATGACTTTTTACAAAGCTGGCCTACTATTGGCAAGTGACAGCACGGGTAACCTGTGCTATTAGGGATCAATAGCACTTGTAAAGCAATTGAAATAGCACTCAGTTTCGCCTCGTGCTATTTCAATCGTGTTACTCATACTATTAATCCTGAATAGCACGGATACCGTGCTATTACTCATCTAATGGGGGGTTTTCCCGGCAGATGTTTCTAAAAAAAATGATTTGGTTTTAACCTGACTTATTATGAGTCGTTCTTGTGAAGTCAATGATTGTAATACTAAAATCATCAAAGGAAAGTTACCTCTCTCCACACAACTCCTTAAAGTGACAAGTAATTTTTTCAGACTTTCCATTCTGTGAAAAGAGTACCTACAAACACAATGTTGAAATTACTTTTGTTGGCCGTACTTTTTAACATAATTGAATTTTGTTATAATACAGATCTACAATTATAATACAATATTGTAAAATTCATTTCTACTATGTTAATATTTTAATGTTATTTCTACATTAAATGAAACACCAAAGGTGTGAACCCTCAGTGCTACTATACACTAGCTAGCTATTACAAAATCATCTCAGACCATTTATTGGTTATTGTTATCAGGTATTAAGCTCGAGCAATGAAAATGATGGGTATAAAAAAAAGAAGAAAAACAGGCCAGAGACACTCACTGGTATATATTTTCAATGCACGACCCACTTCCAACACTCCGCTAACTTCCCGGCACAAACAAAATCTCGTGGGCAGCGAAAAATTATTTGCTCACTTGATGCGACATGACGATATGAAGAGATGATGGCTTCGCATTTTCTCAAAAAATCAGCCCAAAAGTAGCACAATAATAGATCTTAAATCGTTGTTCTGAGTATGTTCACATCTAAATCAATGGTTAATTGTCAATAAGCTCCAAAATCAGAGTGTGACAGACAAATGGACAGATAGACAGATAGGATAACTACTACAACCCTCTCACGCATGCATGCTGAGGGTTAATGAACATAGTAATCAATTTTTTTAACTTATAATATTGTGTAAATTGAATGATTACAAAGACGTTTTGGGTTTGTAAAGCCTTCATCAGTTAAGTGATAAAGGCTTCATGAAGCTGAAACATCTTGCAATCTTTAATATTAAGAATAAAATTACAATACAAGACAAGTGAATGAAAAATTGCATTCAGGACAAATACATATTTAGCTAATTTGACATAAAATAAAAAAGACATTAATTCTTGCTGACATGAAAGAATGTTACTTGTAATATTTAAAATGTATTTTCCAGATCATAGAATTCAATAAAATGATATCAATAATATTATTTTGCATGATATTTAGTGTGCTTACCTTAATGTCACTTGGATTTAAAATCACCACAAATGTGTGGACTACAAAATGTACAACATATATTGCGCCAATCTCTTGATACCTAATTTACATATATACCATGACATAAGTTTCTAAGCTAAATGAAAATGAATATAATTATTATGGCTTTATTGAGTATGAGTAAATGAGTACACTGTGAAGTGAAAGTGCAACAATTCAGCAATAATCTTATATAATATAGACCAAGCTTACTTGATGACACAATACATACTTTGACAAACAAATTATGAACATACATTTGTGTAAATATTTTGAACAATAATTAGAGATAATGAATATATGCACAGCTCACCAGAATAGGTACCTAATTTTACAAAAAAAAGTTTAGCACTCATACACTAAACACAGCAAACCACATGTAAATAAACCAGTATTTTAATCATAATGATTACAAAAAATATCACTATAATTATTTGAAGAACCAGGAATGAACTGAATCATTGTATATTTCCTCCTCCTCCTCCTGCTTTTCAGTTATCAATCTTAGTTGACTTCTTCTCCAGCATAATTTCACTTTAACTTTCTTAAATATCTTCTATAAATTTGCTCACCATTGTAAGTAAAGTTCATGTAGTGGACGAGTGTTTTGTTTAAGATAAGGAATGTGACCCAGTAAGAAACTATAAGAACATTGAAACATAATCAATGTGAAAGTATGGCATTCCTTCACTACGAGTGTCATGTAATAAACTAACCGCTCTTGTCATTAGCATTTATTATTGTAAGGAAATCAATACAAACTGAGAATACCATTTTTTCTTTCAACTTGCCATCCAAGATGTCATATTTCAATTAGAATAAACATGCTTTGCTCGTTGTGGTACCATTAACAGGTGGACTATTATGGCAAATACACAATAAATAACATAAGATTAGCGACAACCAACTCCAATATTATAACAGTATACTTTTTATATACATAACACACATACACACATATATACATAATATGACAATGAGCATGATTGCTTCAATTGTGGGCAATTATATGTGTATCTTCATTCTTTAAAAAAAATGTCCAAACTCATTTTAATAAATTTCCTGAAGTTAATGAAGCATTACTCTGCCATTAGTCCTGATAAAAAAAAAATCAGGCTTATTTCTTATGTATATTTTTCCTTTAAAAAGGTACAGGAAAATAAATATTATAATAAATTGTTTTTTAGAATAAATTTATTATTAACATAAAATTAAGTCCCTCACTGGATCCTTATAAATTATCACTTCATACCTAGATCGTTTTGGTGATGGAATGTGTCGATATTTCCAGTAATTCCAACTGATATAGCTTATATATGATGCAAATAAAATAATTACTGCTGCCACTAGAAATAAAGCTGTGATTACAAAAAATCTAAACATTTACAAAAAGACGCTGTAAATTAAAAGCAAATATTACATTGATACTATAGTCATTCACACTAAAAATGGGCATAACATATATATCTGACTACACAAAATGAAATGAATGTAGTGAAAAAAATTAGTAGTACATGCCAGCAATAATCAATGATACTAACCAGTCATTTCAAAGATATTTCTTCGTGGTGCTAGAAAATGGAGGTGAAACAATGCTATCTTATATATGGAAAGCGCATATAACAGGCCATAGTATTACATATTATACCAAGTCATTAGCTATTTACTATCATTCTTTCCGATAAGTCAATCATTTTTAAGCAGTTGTTCTATTTTTTTAAACATTTTCCAAAAGTAATCAGTGATAAAATTCTGGCATTTCATATAACCACGGAGGTTCTACACTTCCCTTACTTCCCTAACAACACGTGTAAGCTAGGCAGATTCAAGGTATCTCTGTGTTTATGCATGCATGTGGATGAAATATTGCTAATCTTTAGAAAGCTACAATTACAAGAAATACTTTAATGCATTGAGACAAAAGTGGGCTCAAATATCAGAAATTATGAATGACTCTAATATAGCTTAGGTGTTGGGTTACTTGGTTTACAGAGAATTCACATATTTGATGCTCTGATAACTACTTTCTACTATATTTGGGTGCTAGCATAAGTGTTAAAAGTGCAAACTTTTTTTTCAAGTTGTCTGAAGTTATTAGCATTTGTAATGCCATAAAAAATGCTGACCAACACAAACAATGAGTTCACAAGCTCACTGTGTAACTAGACCAAAGACAAAATAGCTTGCTGGTCAATTTCTCATCTACAGTTTAGTTTCATTGCATAAGTTCAAGTTGCACAAAAATTTAACAGCCTTATTTTTATATGTAATTGTTGGTACCTGTAAAAAATTTCAATAAAAAAGCAGTATCTTATTGGTATTTGGGAAAAATTAGTTAGCTCATCCTCATTAATACATTTATTTAACTTCGAAAACTGGAATTTTGTCACATAAAATTATGTCAACAAAACCACTGCATTTTTCCTAGTTTGGCATCTCCAGCCTTGCTAACTTTCTCCCACCGAAAAATGAAAGTACTACTTGCAGATAGAAGTCCCTTATCATGTGGTTACTTAAATGTGTGCAGCATTTGTAGATGATTGCAGCATATATTTTGTACTGAATTGGTACTTGCAACCTTTACCATGGCACACACTACTGTGATGTTGCACACACTACTGTGATGTTGCACACACTACTGTGATGTTGCACACACTACTTTGATGTTAAACACCCTAATGTTAAAGAGTTTGCTGCTAAGATTTCTGTAAGTAGTATTTACCCACCTCCACATTCTCTCAACTCCAGACCAATTGTTTCAGTAGACCCTCAACTTCATCAAATTACCCGCAGCTACTACCAACGATAAGTTCACCAACCGAGAAGCCGCAGGAATGAAAAAAAAGCGTAACCCTTATATCCTCCCCGCATAGGAGGGTGGAGCTGAACGAAGAAATTGGTTTCCGTCTTTACCGCTATTCATTAACAACTAACTATGGGCTTCCGAACTAGAGGATTTGCACAATAACATGACGTATATCCGGGCCACGCCTACCCTCTCCTGTACAACCGCGGGGAAATGGTACCGAAAGCTGAAAGACGTTATGTGCAGAACCGAACGGCTGACCCTCACCTTTGACTTCATGCAATGTCTTTGCGCGCGCTCTATTGGGACGACGTTATGTGCAGAACGGCTGACCCTCACCTTTGACCTCAGAGCGCGGCCGATCAAATGAACTTTGAACCTTAAGCACGTGCTCATGCGCATATGGCTGACCACTTTGCGGGGCTGAACATTGCTGTGGGGCTGACCATCTCTGGGTGGACCCGGGAAAAGTACTTGTATGTTGCTCTCACTGTCGCTACTATAATACATATACACATGTAGTTTGCTCCATTCACTTTATGGAGTTGTGGTCTGTCGACTTAAGAATATGTGTCACCAGTATAACATTTGCTTCAACTATTAGAATAAGCAGTCACGCCCAGAATTGAAGCCACACCCTTTGATTGTTGTGTGAACAAGTATTATAATTATAAAACTACAGTTGCAAAATATTGATGTGTACCCACAGCAATTTTGCCTAGCATGATTGAGGTACTGCTTGGGGTGGGTCTGTCGGCACACAAATGGTCAGCCCCCGCAGTAATGGTCAGCCACACATCTCACTCGCCTCCTCCTCCCTTCCCCCATCTCCCTTCCCCACCTCAATTTGTTCATAGAAATGTTTCTCCAATGTGTTAGAGTAAATGGTAGCATTGTATTACTAGTTAAATACAACTTAAGTACGATCAACGTATGACTCAAGGCAGCACTAAGAGGTCACTAATTGAAGAAACCTTGAGTACTATGTTAGTCAACTTTATTCTGAAAATGCAGTTTGCTTTCCCAAAGCCATTGACAAAATACTAATGAACTATTCCATAAAAATAAAATACTGTAAATTTCCAGTATGAAGAAGCTCTTAAAGAGTTGGATTATGACAGTGTCAGTGATAAATTTAGTTGTCCTCAATGTTCCAGTAGATTTTCCTTCAAACAAGGATTGAATCGTCACTGGAAACGTATCCATGGCAATTCCTTGGACACTCTTGCATCTCAAATCTGTAACAAAGAAGGGAAAGTAATTACATGTTACCAAAGGTCCAGTGCTCCTTTCAGGAACACAATGCTGTTTTCACTACAGTACAGTACAGCACTTGATGTTACACTGCTCATCTCTACTTGAATAAGGTCTCAATAATAACCATTAAATAGGAATGCTTAATTAGAAAACTAAATATACATTATGAATGTAAGAAGGAAAAAAAAGCAAGAAAGTACCTCTTACTAAGATGAGTGAAAGAGACCACAATGGCACTTTATATACTACACACATATGAGTTTGTACACGAGGAAACAGGTGTGACGAGCCCCACAACAAAAACTTTAATTTGTATAGACATAGTAGCAAAGGCTCTACAATTTACTCATGGGCTGATACAATAATTTGTAATAATTGAAACTATCATTTCTCAATGATATTATATGCCACAGTTGTTCATGTATGTGCATGTGATACAGAGAGTACCAGTACTTATGATTGCAACATTGTGCTCATATCTATCAGGATCCTGTACAAATGGCATCAAAATGTTGGATGGCTTCACTAAACTTGGCTCTAATTACAAAAATGGGGTGTTGCCTGCCAGTCAGAAAGTATTCAGATGGACTCCTCTTGTTACAAACAATGCAAAAGTAGTAAATTTAAGAGCAATGCAAACAGTGGTGTAGGAAGATGATTCGGTATGGGTGGGCTCTAAGTAGTCTCGCGTACCCAGACCCTTTACCAATCGCTGCGCGGGAAAAGGGTCTGGTAGACAGACATTGAGCAGTTTGTTCTTGCTTAGTCAGCAAGTGATTAACTGTGGTTCAATTAGTGTGGGTGTAAATCGTTAAATATTTTCAGGCGCGTGAATTGTTCAGATCAGTTGGCAGAGCTTGTTCTGTATTGCCATGAAGAAATGTTACTTGTGCAAGCATGACAAAAACCTAAGGTACCATGGCATACACAATGGCCCGTGCACAAAGCAACAACTGTATTTTGCTGCTAAGCGAAACTTCCAACTGCAGATAGGGAAACTCAGCTTAAGGAAGAGAAGAGGGTGGAGGAATTTAGTTTAAAGAAGGGGGAAAGGTGTGTCCCCCTTTCGGTATCAAACAATGCAGAAATCATTAGTGACCTTAATAATTGGTGCACTTTGTTTTCAAGAGGCTTTATCTTTCATTAATACAAAAAGCAACAACAGATATCACTATCTGTTGTTGATTTTTACATTAATGAAAGATAAGCCTCTTGAAATGATAGTCAACAAGGCACTCATTGTGACATAAAAAAACAAAGTACATTACTGAAGGTTTTCTTTACCAATAAATGTGAACATCTCCAGGTAAAGTAGGAAATATATGCTCGTCAAATTATTAAGTTGAGCTTAGAGTGACAGGGTGATGGAAGTGGAGGAGGGTGTACAGGGGGTCACACACTGTGCAGATTTAAATGATAAGAAACAGTTTTAGTTTTTTTTCTACCAATTAAATACTTAATAGCTTTAATACCATATGCCAGTATTTGGTCAGGGCTTCATACAGGGGATGGGGAGAGCTGGACCATTTTAACCAAAAAATATATAACAATTATAAGGGCGGGGTAAATAAAACAATTAAGTGGCATAATAATAATACAAGTATAGAGTATTGAAACAAGATTGTTATAATAAGATAAATAAACTGAGGTGGAACACATCACTGATGATGAAGAATCCGCGAACATTCTCACTAGAGAGATTCAAAGTGAAGATTGCAATCCTATCTGATATACAATACACAAGGTGTTGTGTATCCTTCTAAAGATCAATGCCTACTTGCAATACAAACTAAATCCCAACTACAAACGTATCAGCAATACTGACACACAGTAGTCTGTATTGAATTTACATTCAAAATAACTAAAATGTAGACTGCCAGAACAACTATAACATTACATTTTATTTCATCATTAGTATTCACGCATGCTCATTTGTTCTTATTTTCGTGTACCGTCGATCGTCGTGATGTTTCTTTTTTTGTTTTGTTTATATTTATCACCTAGAACACTGTCATTGACTGTTCTTACTGGAACTCTGACGCTACCATACCCGCTAGTGGGTCTTCACTGCACTAGTTACTCTGTTTCTGCTTGGTATAGTGCGTGTCAATAGATTACGCTGGGATCAAGTCCTCAACTTGCTGGATAGTCCCTCTCGTACATGCAACTGAGGGCTAATAATACTAGTAACAAATTGTAAAGATTTCGTGTGTTAATATTAACTTATGTTCTTCGTATTCATCAATCACCAGCGTTATTCATATAAGAGAAAACTTGAAAGTTTGAGAAAACATGAAGCTGTTGGCTTCACATAGGGTACTAACTGTTGTGGAAAAGGTCCCTCTATCGTCATGTCGTAATCATGTGAGCAAATAATTTCTTGCAGTTTGAGATAGTTTTGCTTAATCCTGAGAATTTAACAGAGAGCAAAATAAAGTTAGATTGTAAAAAATTCTACTAAACTTTTCTAAGCAGTACAAAACATCAGAACCATCTTTACATAAGTATTTTGAAGAATACTACATATGTTGCACTTGTAATACATGTAACTAAACTATTTGTCGCTCAATGTAATACACGTACATTACATGTTATTTCACAAAAATGGGCAATGTGCTACAGGAAGATTGGCCTTTCTGATATAGATACAAGACATGTTTGCAGTAACATTTTTAACACATGGTGAAATTCTAATATTAAATTAATTTGCTTCCATCAGCTCAAAGAATACACAGGCAGCGAGAGAATAATAGGCAGTGAGCCTGAGAATACTAGGCAGTGAGCCTGAGAATACATAGGCAGTGAGCCTGAGAATATATAGGCAGTGAACCTGAGACTACATAGGCAGTGAGCCTGAGAATAGATAGGCAGTGAGCCTGAGACTACATAGGCAGTGAGCCTGAGAATAGATAGGCAGTGAGCCTGAGACTACATAGGCAGTGAGCCTGAGAATAGATAGGCAGTGAGCCTGAGAATAGATAGGCAGTGAACCTGAGAATACCTAAGGAGCAAGCTTGAGAAAACATAGGCAGCAAGCCTGATAGTGCGTGCAAGAATAGATAGGCCCTGGGCGTCAGTGCAAGATTAGGTAGGCAAGTCTGATAGTGCAAGATCGGATGGCAGTGAGTCTGAGAGTGCACAGATAGAGTATGATGATGTGCAACTAGATAGGCAGCAAGTCTGAGTGTGAGGATGGGTAAGAACAAGAACAATACTCAAGCATGACAATACATTGGTGGTGAGTTTGGCTGTTGCAAGGCAGCACACGAGTGCGAGATAGGTGGCGAACCTGATAGTTGGAACTAGATATCTGGGTGTGGGACTAGATAGGTGGATAGTTGAGTATGAGAACAGATAGGCAGTGAGCCCGAGAGTGTGCACGAATACATTGGTGAGCTAGAGAGCAAGAATGCCTTAACAGCATTGGGTGTGAAAACAGATAGACAGTAACTTGAGTGTGAGAATAGATAGAGAGTGAGCCTGATAGTGTGAGAATAGATAGGCAGCGAGCCTGATGGAGTGAGAATAGATGGCAGTGAGTCTGATAGTGTGAGAATAGGTAGGCAGTGAGTCTGCTGGTGTGAGAATAGACAGGCAGCAAGACAGATGGTGTGAGAACAGATAGGCAGAAGCCTGATAGTGTGAGAATAGACAGGCAGCGAGCCTGAGTGAGAGTGAGAGAATAGATAGACAGCAAGCCTGCGAGTGAGAATGGATGGCAGTGAGTCTGATAGTGTGAGAATAGGTAGGTGGTGAGTCTGCTGGTGTGAGAATAGACAGGCAGCAAGCCTGAGTGAGAGAATAGACAGGCAGCAAGCCTGAGTGGGAGTGAGAATAGACTGGCAGAAGCCTGATAGTATGAGAATAGACAGGTAGCAAGCCTGAGTGAGAGAATAGACAGGCAGCGAGCCTGAGTGAGAGTGAGAATAGACAGGCAGAAGCCTGATAGTGTGAGAATAGACAGGTAGCAAGCCTGAGTGAGAGAATAGACAGGCAGCGAGCCTGAGTGAGAGTGAGAATAGACAGGCAGCGAGCCTGAGTGAGAGTGAGAGAATAGATGACAGCAAGCCTGCGAGTGAGAGTAGACGTGCAGTAAACCTGATAGTGAGATAATATGAGCCTGATAGTGTAAGACTAGACAGGCGGCGAGCCTAACAGTGAGGGAATAGACGGGCGTGAGCCTGATAGTGCAGAATACATAGGCAGTGATCCTGAAAATAGACATGCAGCGAGAGTGAGAGAATAGACAGGCAGAGAGCCTGATCGTGTGAGAATAGACATGCAGCGAGAGTGAGAGAATAGACAGGCAGAGAGCCTGATCATGTGAGAATAGACATGCAGCGAGAGTGAGAGAATAGACAGGCAGCGAGAGTGAGAGAATAGACAGGCAGAGAGCCTGATCATGTGAGAATAGACATGCAGCGAGAGTGAGAGAATAGACAGGCAGAGAGCCTGATCGTGTGAGAATAGACAGGCAGAGAGCCTGATCGTGTGAGAATAGACAGGCAGAGAGCCTGATCGTGTGAGAATAGACAGGCAGAGAGCCTGATCGTGTGAGAATAGACAGGCAGCGAGAGTGAGAGAATAGACAGGCAGAGAGCCTGATCGTGTGAGAATAGACATGCAGCGAGAGTGAGAGAATAGACAGGCAGAGATTCTGATCGTGTGAGAATAGACAGGCAGCGAGAGTGAGAGAATAGACAGGCAGAGAGCCTGATCGCGTGAGAATAGACAGGCAGCGACTGTGATAGTGTAAGAATAAATAGAGTGAAGGGCAGCGTGCCCTGCATAGACTCTTTCAAAGGGGCCCCGGACAGACCATCACACCTTTATTTGGTGGAAATCTAACTATATGTACTAGAACCGCCTACCCATGCTCTCTATAATGCCACACTGGCAATAGTCCAAGACACATCCAGCACTACAGTTCATTCTCTAATCTCTCTCATTATGTAACCCCTATTTGCTCCGCCTCCCTTCTCACGTAACACTCTCATGTCAGCATAAATATCAATTATAGCATGAAACCTGACTGATTCAGGAGTTTCCAAGCTTTCGAGAATACTGATCACTTTGACAGAGCCAATCCTTGGCAATACGGCCATTACTAAATACTGCACATAGTTACTAATATGCAATGGACAATGATGATCATAAATTTTTGCATGAAGGTTCGAATAAGAAGAGTGGGAGCCGGCAATGCACCCCACACCTGTAACGAAGGCTTACGCCTGATCATAACGAGGGTTGGCAGCATGATTTCGTGATTTAGAGATTGCAACTGTTGGGTAGAGTAACAGCATTAGAACTAGAGTCCAACTCTTAACCTAACTGTACCAGTTAAGCAAGGCAAATGGACCAGCAGCATGCCCATGTATTATTGAGCCATAGAACTCCTATTTTCAGCTGATTGCATCAATGAAGGCCATTCACCACTGATTGATAATTTAGATCCTATTAATCCAACCTGACCTACAGAAAGCTAATTACATAGAGTACAGTAGTGTATATCTCCAGATAATACCACCACTGATGAGCAGCCATCCTTAGAGAGCTAATAGTGCCGGGTGAACCAGCTATTCTGGCAAGGAAGTAACAGGTAGCTACTAGGCTTAGGCTACAAGCACTGAGAACAGTGGCTATCAGGACTAATGTACATACTTGTGCCCGGATGCCATTGCTCCACATGTGACACCCCACACGTGATCGCTTAGCCGCATGGTCGCAGTATTTGCAGGTCCTCTGCCGACCTTTACCTGGGCTCGGGTGATGTGATGGTGGGCTTAATTAGTGTGGGTAGCTAAGATAATAGCAAATTTTTCTCGTTCTAACAGCCAATAATTATTTCAGCCGAGAATGACTGAATAACCACTAAGATATTTCATGGCACATGAAATATTCAACTCAGTCAGCCATATAGAAATACAACACACACAAAAAGTTAGAGCAGTCTTACGTCACAGGATATACCACCTTATTATGTCATCTATTGTTTATGGTTTTCCCAATTAGTGAGGGGAACTGAACAAACTACTTAATGTCAGCCTACCCGCCGCATAGCAGTAGGTAAAGGGTCCAGTAAAGCGAGATTAAATATGACGTGATCAAAATAGATCCTAAAGCATGTGCTTATAAACTACAAGCCAGAGACACAGATAGATAAAATTTGAAAAATTGTTCAGATGTGCCCACACTTGACTGCCATTGCAGGGCTCCTCTAAAAGGTTCTAAAAGAACTAAAACATTCCGCAGACTGGAATATTTTTTAAAGATGTTCCAACTGAGGGAAACCAAGCATTCTACTTGGTACAGCTACAGCTGGTAATTTAGTGATATGAAACTCATAACAACTAAATGACAAAACTGACTAACAGAACAGAACTTGTTATCCTACATATAGACTCATTTTTATGTAGAATACATGGAGGTATAACCTCCTAACTAGAACTGAACTAGACACAGCTGATGCCAATGTCACTGAAGGTCATAGATTACACAAAATAAAGTTAGCTGAAATAATGACATATTCCAACAGAACAGTCACAGGATCACGTGTTAATGTTACTGCATTAGTCACTCCTTGTTACTGCAATTATTGCATTGCATAATTTATGATTTAATTCCTGGGGAACACTATTATAGTGTTTCCCAGGAATTAAATCGGCAATTTTTGGGAGACACAATTTCACTTAGGGGGAAATCACAGGTTATATTGCATAAGATCAGCCTTCAGAAACTTGCCAGAGTACGGACTAGCATTCAGATCACTAAGATTATCAACATCTTGCGATAGTACTGGTCTCATATACAGTGACATCTGATTACATTACTGGACGTACATATTTACATGTATATTTATTGACACAAACACACACACTTTTGTCCTAGGTGACAACAACAAGCTAGCCAGAGCCACTAATTGCTCCGAGTGTTGGTGATACCTTCTAGCAATGTAGACCTATTGGAATCAATACTTCCTTATTACAAACACACTCTAGAGAACACTCACCTTGCCATCACTTCAGCAATGTCAGGTAACTCTATGATCAAATGTTGACACTTCTTGAGCCATCATTCACAGCTAGTCTAAGTCAGAGACATCGAAAGCAGCTTCACCCACTCCATCCCACTACAAGGAAAAGCAAGTTGTTTGTAACTTATACTACAATAACCAGGCAGGATGTTGGAATCATAACTACTGATACATTTGGTGATTTTCCAGTAACTTCAACATAGTATAGCTATGCAATTAAAGTATCAGAAGAGTTTAAATTGACACTAACTTTAACCATGGTTATCAGTTCACACAAAATTATGATTGCAGGGGAAGTCTTACTGAAATGCTGATTGATATTGTTCCCACAGGAATTAATATTGCCCCACTAAATGGACTCTTGGTTTTAATACCAGGTAGTCCAATGGTCCAATGTAGAATATAAAAAAATATGACAAACACACTTTTGTAATAGGTATTTCATGAAGTATACTATTATATTATTGAACAAGGCTAGCCTATTTTAACATGATTAGGTTGGTTTTGAAACAATCTGGCCCATTTTGAAACGGTCTAAGGTTGGGAATGGTCTGGCCAGAAAAACGGACCCCGTGTGATTTTATAATCTGACATGTTCGCTGGACTAAAATGGAAGGGGAATGTATCAGGTGACTAAAATGGAAAGGAGAATGTATCAGGGACCATGTAATTAGCATTATTTTATAATCTGACATGTTCGTTTAAAAATAAGTAAAGTGTACTGATGAATCATTGTGAGTTTATTATTTAGCTGAGCACCACAATTCAAGGCGATTCCAGTAGTAGCTCATCTCGTATAGATCAGGTGTGTTATTTCAATGCAGCTTAATAAGAGTACTGTTTTGTGTGTTCGTACTTGTGCACTTCCATTTCAAATTATATAATTATTTATTTTTGCTAAGATATCTGTTGGTTCACATTTGTTTATTTAATGTATTATGTATAGTGTGATGCTGGTAGCAGTGGTACACAATCACCAGTTCAACAGACACAGAGAAATGATAAGGTGTGTTACTGTAGTTTTAACAGCAGTTTGTTAAAATGGTTTGGAGTAAAACTTAATTTTGACCAGTAGTAGAGTGAAACCTCGCTAATCTGAAACTTATTCATTTTGATTGGAAGATCACAAAAACTCCAACATAACTTTTCCGGAGTCCAGAGTGTGATAGTATAAAATAGATAATTGCTAATCCATTTTTTCCCCTTCATTTTTACTAATCTGGACAAGGTACTGGCCTCAAACCATTCGGATTAGCGAGTGTTTACTGCAATGACAATAACAGTAATTTCCTTGACACATTTCACATAGAGACAAAAGAGGTGTCCCAAATGAAACTGAACCAAACTATGAACTTTTCACTTGAAATAAGCAAAAAAATTATGGGTGCTTTAACGACACCCATGAAGCCTCTTTTATAGTTGGGTTCTTCAACTTTGACCATGACTTGCGAGTTTTATATTTGAGGTACGTTCAGGGCATTATTTAGAATTGTTGGTCTAATGTGTCACCGCAAGTTATTTTTGTATTACTACCCGTAATTTCTTCTTACCTTTGTTTTGGACAATAAGCAATCTTCTCTTCAGATTTCGAGTATTTCCGGGTGTGTTATATTAGCTATTTATTTTATCTGTGGTAATATCATCAATTTTATGTAATCCAGAATGACTATAACTTTTAACACTTTGTAGGATGATACAGTTCAAGGTGGTCCAAGTGTAGATGTAACTTCACTAATAGATCATTCTAACAAGGTGTGTTATTATTACTGTTTTGAGTCATGGCAAATCAATTTTGCACTTAATATTATGCTTTAATTAAAGTGTGGTCAGAGCAGCAGTGGAAAACCATCACCCTTTCATTGAAGGCAAAGGATTGAGAAGGTGTGTATGTCGTCTGTGTGGTGTTGCAAATTTTAAGTCTAGGAAATATATGAGTATAGTCTCTAGTTGATTGATGAGCTTTATATAGAATGCTTATTTTAACCCACATAAAAATAATCCATTTTGCTTGCAGGACCTACTTAGATTCCATAATTGGAAAATTAACAGATTTGGAGAACAAATTTACAAAAATGGAAAGTAAAGTACCCTCTTCAGCACCAAAGGTATGTTGGTGTCCAGTATACATAATAATGGACAGTCGGATTGATAAAAATGTATATATTTTTATATTAGCAACTACCGCTATTGTAGGAGTAATTAAAGCACACCACTTTATGAGAGGCATGGTGCACTGCTAAGCTGGACAATTTAGTGCGCAAGCTCAATGTAGTTGCTACGCCTCGGAAATAATAAGTCGCGCCCTCGTTTAACTCGCGCCCTTGAACAACTCACTACCTATGCTTGTGCCTGAAAATAATAGGCCGCGCGCGGCCTGTTCAAGGAAATACGGTATACAAGTCAACCAGCCTATAGTCATCAAACACTTGGGCGATATTAGTCACTTTATAAGTGTGAATTCAAGAGATGGCTGATGATGACCTAAAACACTAAATCTGACCAGGGTTGAACAGAAATATAGTATTATTGCCTCCTGTAGTTTACCATTGGATGCATTTTATTGAAAAATTAGCATAAAATTACACCAAAAAAATGACATTTTGTTAGCTTACGCTGACATTTAGCTTATAATCACATGATCCATGTCTTTGTAAAATAAACACCACAAATCAAGTCATTCTGGCATTGCCAGCTTTTCATCTCCGTTTATTATTGTGCAGGGGAGGAAAGGGTCTGGGATCAGTAGTAATTTTGACCAGTTTATGTGTTGTTGCTATTTTTGAGTGTATTAACAATGCACAAAACACTTGTCAGTAGTTGATATCCAAGGCACTATTTGGCAAAATTTACTATTCCTTAATTTGTTTGCAGATTACAACTGAAAATGACGACGATAATGAATATATAGTAAGTAGCAACTATATTGCAGAATTCATTGCTTACATAAGTTGCTATTACATCGTTAAAGGTTAATGGCATCAACATTAAGTGCATTCATGCCACCTCAGCATTGGCTTATGGCCGAATACTGCTAGACATTTTATTTGACAGGAAAGAACAGCAGCAGTCTGTCATGTTTAGCACTCCGAGGAGCACCAGGCCTGCATTATAGTCCAAACAAGTGCAATTATTGATTAGTAAGTTTTTTTCAATTTTTATTGAACAAAACTATTTACCCTTTTTCTATCCACAGATTGTGTTCGCCAGAGGTTTACAGATTTAAACGAAAAAGAACTTATTCGAAATTTGAATCAAAACTGTAGAGACAGCGTTAAATTTTGCAAACTTTCAGACCAATAGTTTTGTAGTTTACTCATTGACATTTGCTAGTTTTGTTTATTTTTGTTATTAATATTTACATGCAATTAATGGAGTTTTTGTGTTAAGAACTTGAGAAATTTCATGCTGAGTAAGAGTCTGGCAAGAGTCTTGCAAGATCCTCGCAAGAGTCTTGCAAGGTCCGGCAAGAGTTGCAAGAAATCATGCATGATTCTTGCACCGGCAAGAATCTTGCAAGATCCGGCAAAATTCTTGCAAGGTTAGCAAGATTCTTACAAGGATCTTGCATGATTCTTACGAGGATCTTGCATGATTCTTACGAGGATCTTGCATGATTCATACGAGGATCTTGCATGATTCTTACGAGGATCTTGCATGATTCTTAAGAGGATTGTGCATGATTCTTACGAGGATTTGCATGATTCTTACGAGGATCTTGCATGATTCTTAAGAGGATCGTGCATGATTCTTACGAGGATTTGCATGATTCTTACGAGGATCTTGCATGATTCTTACGAGGATCTTGCATGATTCTTACGAGGATCTTGCATGATTCTTACGAGGATCTTGCATGATTCTTACAATGATCTTGCATGATTCTTGTAATAATCATGCAAGATATGTAAAAAAATCAGGCAAGTTCATGCAAGAATCTTGCAAGATCCGGCAAAATTCTTGCAAGGTTAGCAAGATTCTTACGAGGATCTTGCATGATTCTTACGAGGATCTTGCATGATTCTTACGAGGATCTTGCATGATTCTTACGAGGATCGTGCATGATTCTTACGAGTATCTTGCATGATTCTTACGAGGATCGTGCATGATTCTTAAGAGGATCGTGCATGATTCTTACGAGGATTTGCATGATTCTTACGAGGATCTTGCATGATTCTTACGAGGATCTTGCATGATTCTTACGAGGATCTTGCATGATTCTTACAATGATCTTGCATGATTCTTGTAAGAATCATGCAAGATATGTTAAAAAATCAGGCAAGTTCATGAAAGAATCTTGCAAGATCCGGCAAAATTCTTGCAAGGTTAGCAAGATTCTTACGAGGATCTTGCATGATTCTTACGAGGATCTTGCATGATTCTTACGAGGATCTTGCATGATTCTTACGAGGATCTTGCATGATTCTTACGAGGATCGTGCATGATTCTTACGAGGACTTACATGATTCTTACGAGGATCTTGCATGATTCTTACAAGGATATTGCATGATTCTTACAAGGATCTTGCATGATTCTTGTAAGAATCATGCAAGATATGTTCAAAAATCAGGCAAGTTCATGCAAGAATCTTGCAAGAAATCATGCATGATTCTTGCAAGGTATGTATCACAAGTTACGACCAAGGATGAAGTGATGGTAAAATAACTTAATTAAGTATTACATAAAGATTCATTATTACTACATAAAACTAGAGCACTGAAGTGCAAACCCTCAGCGCTAGTTAGCTAGTATGATAAAGAAAATAATAACAAAGGAAAAGTGTAGAAACAAAAAAAAGAAAGAGAAGTGGCATGAAGAGAGGCAGGAAAGAGAAAAAGACAATGAAGAGGGACAAAAGAAAGAGGAATGAATGAAAAAAAGTAGGAAGAAAAGAAAAAGGAAGAAGAAAGAAAAAAGTACACGAAAGAAAGAGGAAAAGAAAGGAAAAGGTAGGAAAGAAATAAAAACAGTAGGAAGAAAGAGGAAAATAAAGAAAAATAAGGCAAGATGACAAAAGGAGGGGAAAAAATGGGGAAAAAAAAGCGTCGACGAGGGTTCGAACCAGAGACTTTCAGGTTAGGTATTTGCTCACTCGACAACTACCCAACGCAACACCTCACGCTGAATGCATGTAATTGTTCGCTATTTAAAAGTGATTTGCAACCTGCAAGCTGGCTCACGTGACAAGCAAGTTTTTTAAGGGGCGGTTCCCGCTGTAAGCCTACGATCGCACGGCTCTGGAAAGACTCGCTTTTTTCTGGAAAATGAAGTCCAAAATCAAAATTCTGGCAATGAAGAGGGACAAAAGAAAGAGGAAGAAAGAAAAAAAAACAGTACACAAAAGAAAGAGGAAAAGAAAGGAAAAGGTAGGAAAGAAATAAAAAAAAGATAAAAATAAGGCAAGAAGACAAAAGAAAAAAGAAAAAAACAGGATGAAAAAAAAAGATAAAATAAAAAAATGCGTCGAAAGGTTTCGAACAAGTTATTTTTCTACACAACTACCAAACGCAACACAGCACCTCACGCTGAATTGATGTAATTGTTAGCTATTTAAAAGTGATTTGCAACCTGCAAGCTGGCTCACGTGACAAGCAAGTTTTTTAAGGGGCGGTTCCCGCTGTAAGCCGACGATCGCACGGCTCTGGAAAGACTCGCTTTTTTCTGGAAAATGAAGTCCAAAATCAAAATTCTTGCATATTAAAGGAACTTACTTCGTGAAATACTGCTGTTTGATGCCGCTTTCAGAGCCTGGCTGATTCCTACCTTCCAGAAGTGCCTGTTGACAGACAGAGTGACAGAACAAACGAATGAACTAGAGCACTGAAGTGCAAACCCTCAGCGCTAGTTAGCTAGTATGATAAAGAAGAGGAATGAATGAAAATAGGTTGGAAGAAAAGAAAAAGGAAGAAGAAAGAAAGAAAAACAGTACAGGAAAGAAAGAGGAAATGAAAGGAAAAGGTAGAAAAAAAATAAAAACAGTAGGAAGAGGAAAATAAGGCAAGAAGACAAAAGGAAAAAGAAAAAACACTAGATGAAAAAAAAGATGAAAAAAAAAAAAAATACCGTCGACGAGGATTCGAACCAGAGACTATTAGGTTAGGTACTTGCTCACTTAATGACTACGCAACGCAACACCTCACGCTGAATGCATGTAATTGTTAGCTATTTAAAAGTGATTTGCAACCTGCAAGCTGGCTCACGTGACAAGCACGTTTTTTAGGGGCGGTTCCCGCTGTAAGCCGACGATCGCACGGCTCTGGAAAGACTCGCTATTTTTTGGAAAATGAAGTCCAAAATCAAAATTCTGGCATATTAAAGGAACTTACTTCGTGAAATACTGCTGTTTGATGCCGCTTTCAGAGCCTGGCTAGTTCCTACCTTCCAGAAGTGGCCTGTTGACAGACAGAGTGACAGAATGTACTAGAGCACTGAAGTGCAAACCCTCAGCGCTAGTTAGCTAGTATGATAAAGAAAATAATAACAAAGGAAAAGTGTAGAAAAAAAGAAAAAGAAAGAGAAGTGGCATGAAGAGAGGCAGGAAAGAGAAAAAGACAATGAAGGGACAAAAGAAAGAGGAAAAGAAAGGAAAAGGTAGAAAGAAATAAAAACAGTAGGAAGAAAAAGGAAAATTAAGAAAAATAAGGCAAGAAGACAAATGGAAAAAGAAAAAAAAACAGGATGAAAAAAAGAAGATGAAAAAAAAAAAATGCCGTCGACAAGGATTCGAACCAGAGACTATCAGGTTAGGTACTTGCTCACTCAACCACTACGCAATGCAACACCCTCACGCTCAGTGCGTGTAATTGTTAGCTATTTAAAAGTGATTTGCAAGCTGGCTCACGTGACAAGCACGTTTTTTAAGGGGCGGTTCCCGCTGTAAGCCGACGATCGCACGGCTCTGGAAAGACTCGCTTTTTTCTGGAAAATGAAGTCCAAAATCAAAATTCTGGCATGTTAAATGAACTTACTTCGTGAAATACTGCTGTTTGATGCCGCTTTCAGAGCCTGGCTGGTTCCTACCTTCCAGAAGTGCCTGTTGACAGACAGAGTGACAGAACGAACGAATGAATGACACTAGGACTACTGTAACCCTCTGGGCGCATGCGCGCTGAGGGTTAATGAATGCTAGGACTACAGTAACCCTCTGGGCGCATGCGCGCTGAGGGTTAATGAATGAATAAATGACACTAGGACTACAGTAACCCTCTGGGCGCATGCGCGCTGAGTGTTAATGACACTAGGACTACCGTAACCCTCTGGGCGCATGCGCGATGAGGGTTAACTAGAGCAGTGAAGTGCAAACCCTCAGCGCTAGTTAGCTAGTATGATTAAGAAGAGGAATGAATGAAAATAGGTAGGAAGAAAAGAAAAAGGAAGAAGAATAAAAAAAAAAGGAAAAGGTAGGAAAGAAATAAAAACAGTAGGAAGATGAAAAAAAAAAAAAGCGTCGACGAGGATTCGAACCAGAGACTATCAGGTTAGGTACTTGCTCACTCAACGACTACGCAACACAACGCAACACCTCACGCTGAATCCATGTAATTGTTAGCTATTTAAAAGTGATTTGCAACCTGCAAGCTGGCTCACGTGACAAGCAAGTTTTTTAAGGGGCGGTTCCCGCTGTAAGCCTACGATCGCACGGCTTTGGAAAGTCTCGCTTTTTTCTGGAATATGAAGTCCAAAATCAAAATTCTGGCATATTAAAAGAACTTACTTCGTGAAATACTGTTATTTGATGCCGCTTTCATAGCCTGGCCGGTTTCTACCTTCCAGAAGTGCCTGTTGACAGACAGAGTGACAGAATGAATGAATGAACTAGAGCACTGAAGTGCAAACCCTCAGCGCTAGTTAGCTAGTATGAAAATAAAGACGAATGAATGAAAAAAGGTAGGAAGAAAAGAAAAAGGAAGAAGAAAGAAAGAAAAACAGAACAGGAAAAAAGAGGAAAAGAAAGGAAAAGGTAGGAAAGAAATAAAAACAGTAGGAAGAAAGAGGAAAATAAAGAAAAATAAGGCAAGAAGACAAAAGGAAAAAGAATATAAAACAGGATGAAAAAAAAAAAAGATGAAAAAAAAAAAAAAAATCGACGAGGACTTGAACCAGAAACTTCTAGGTTAGGTAGTCTCGCGTAGCCAGACCCTTTTCCAATCTCTGCGCTGGAAAAGGGTCTGGTAAACTGACATTGAGCAGTTTGTTCAGTTCCCCTCGCTAATTGGGGAGACCGCAAACAATAGGTGACGTAATATCCTGTGAAGTAAGACTGTTCAGGACAGCCAGGAGAGCAGCCCTGAACAATCAAGAACTCGTCACTCCAATAGAACTATTATCACCTTACCGAACAATATTACATACATAATGATATTCATATATAACCACTGTATCTTGTATCATTATCACTGCATAAATGTAATGTAGTAGTGTATGCAAACATTGATCCGAGTTAACCCTAATAAGATTACAACCGTGCGTTACGCCTATACAAGATTCTTTGGTAGGGTCTACAACGACGGCATAGTATCCGTCTTCCCTGCCCTAGACTTGTGCGGCGCATCACTTTAATTGAATTAGGCAAGACTTGGGTCGATCTGGTCCTTTGAAGCTCGAGGAAGTTACGCCCCTCGAACATTGGTCCTTCGAGCCGGATCACTTCACATCGCGAAGAAGGAAGACTACCAGCCAGGCTCTACCACTAACGACTTCCGCAAGTCTACAACTACGCGTTCATCACGACTCCGAAGTCCAGAACG
>WLWD01004684.1_pt1 | contig 22473 bp, 10 predicted proteins | sample 6712731 | NCBI WGS metagenome assembly WLWD01 (sample SAMN12718690, study PRJNA576275) | sponge metagenome | isolation source: marine sponge | host: Mycale hentscheli | place: New Zealand: South Island, Marlborough, Capsize Point | collected 2014-11-01
GAAAAATGAAGATTTTTCTTTTATTATTGTATATATTATGTGCTGTAATTTTCAATCAAATTCACCATTTTTCAATGAATTAATAAATATACAGACACTTTTAAACACTATAGATTGACCATTATACTAACAAAAACTAGTTATTGTTCATTTTAATCATTTACAACTGTGAATTTCATTGATTGGAATATTTCGTATAAAATATTCGATGATTATTATTGGTCAGTAGGTCTTCAACAGTTTTGAAATTTACTGATCCTTCAAATATTAAATTATACAAATGTTATGCAAGTGTTTATTGTGTTTCAGGAGCATATTTTCTGTAAAATGACATTTCATGTATTTTATATAGACACCTTCTCAAAACCCAGCAATTGTTCCTATAACTACAACGATAATGAAATATGCTCTCAATGTGCTGACATGAAATATAATGCACAACAACAGATTGTATTATTACCAATGAGGTATAGTGAAATAGTCACTAATGGGATAACTATTAGTGATCCGAGAGATCTGAATATGAAGACATGCTCATATATAGATAATGAGAATTATTTTGCACTCACTATTCTGGTCACTGAGTCTGAAAAATTGACTCTGTATCCCATTGCTATGGAGTTTGTATCTTCAATTATTACGAGAACAGTTGGTAAGATACCAAAAGCTTGCAACCTTGGTTTATTGATAACAAATGATAGTTGATTGTAATATTACATGGTTTATACTTAGGTTCTACAACAATAATAAATCCTACAACCGTTATTCAAGGTATGTAAATGATCTATACTCATGCTAAAGTTTTCATGTAATTACACTTGAACAGATTGATTCCATGTATCATTATTGGCTTCACACATGACTTTATTACTGCTTTGCTACTGCAGGGTCATCTGGAGATTGTGTGATCAAAATAGTACTTCCTATAGTATTTGGTTGCTGTTTGGCTGTTGGTGTTGTTATTCCAGTTGCTGTAATATTATGTCATCGCTATTATTTGCATCTTAAAAAGAATACAGGTACATATAATTAGCATTTTTTTAATTTAAATTAAGACGCAACATGAATTTCACATGCTTGCTATTAATTTTTTGGTTGCTATAAAGTGTAATAATTTCAGCTATCAATATTATTAGTGTGATATATCAGTAGTAGATTAATGTTAGATAACGACCCACTAGTAGTTAGCATGTCACAATTGTGGATGTCATCCTTGGTGTAATAATTAATTAACAAGACAATCAACCAGGCAGCTTGTAATGGAAGTATAACACATCAATATGTCTATGTACTTCGAATTTGAAAGAATCATTTTACTTCTTATTATACTGTTGTGAGATAATTGGTAATACAGAGTAATGGGTAGTTAATCCATCTTATGATTTTATATTGACTTAGTTATTACCATAAATAATAAACAACTAGACTTCAAATTTAATAAATAAAATAAGTTTTTTAGATAAACAAAAAAGTAGACATATCATTCAGTAACACAGTTTGAAAAGCAAATATTATAGACATAACATATTGGTATATGCATGTGAGGTATATCCCTTTACTCACTTACATGGCCCACTCAGAAGTTGGAAATTCAATAGATCTAACAAAACCATGGTAAAAATATAACTTTAAGGATTTTAATGTGAATTATAAAAGAATATAGCATCTATAGTCATTTTTGTAACACTTATGTAAGTGATAACTGAACAAGAATATACCCAAGCTAGTTACGCCAAGAGATAAGAGTCTGAACAAAAATTCTAAAGTAGTTACTAGTAAATACAAACAGTCTATTGTAAAAGAATATTTTAAAAATTAATAAAAAATATTTACTCATTAAAGAATGCTAAATTATTAATAAATTTGAATTCCTACCTTGTACAACATTAACAAACAGAAAATAATCTTTATGGTTATTTTCAGGTTACATACCAGGTAGAGTTTAAGCATATATATTATTATATGTATTGGCAGTGTAAATAAAGAAAACGAATAACTTGTTGACATAAGACACGCATTAATTTTTGCATAGGATTTGTTTTATTAGGTACTAAACCATTTGTATCCTTTTTAAACCACTTTTATTCAATATTTTCTATAATTACACACACATCATTAATATGTTGTTGTTTTGTATTCATTATTAAGTTTGGAAGCAAGTTTCATTGTTGCTTATTTTTATAGTTTATTTATATGCTAGCCAAAAGTGATATTTAATATCTACAGTTAGTATGGTAAAATAAGATGAAATGCAAACAATGTATACGTTATACATGATGTGCAGCCATTGTTATAAAAAAATTATTGTTTATTGCGAGGTATGACGCAATCAAAATGTACATCTTGCATATTTATATATGTGTGTGTGACATGTTGAATACCTATTGTGTGTGTAATTTTTTACATTTCAAATAAAATTATAATTATGCTATTTTGACAAGTTAACTTACCATTCTGTTATATCTAGTACACAGCAATTATAAGAAAAATTACTTTGCAGCTAAATTAATGCCTTATTATTTTGCATCTTAAACTTGATTTCTTTTGTCCAAAGAAATATAATTAGCTTGGAACTATTACAACTGACTGACCAACCGACTGACCGATCAAGCGACCGACATACAGTAGTAACTAATATAATTATTAATAATGTGTATTTTGTTTGATAGCGCAAAAAATAATTGTGCTAAAGGTAAGACTCTCATGGCTGCAATACCAGATTTTTAGAGACTCATGTCTCCCTTTAATTAACATTATTTTTGACATTAATACTTAGTCTAAGCCTGAAGCCACAATTCTTGAACATAATCATCATAATACAATAGCAGTAATTGTAAGGTCTCCTTTACTTGTATGTATTTGAAACTGTGAAATTCAACATTATACTCATTGATTACATATTTACTAGAAATATCAAAGGTGGCTGAAATATCAAAGTTATATGAGAGACTGTTCATTTTGAGTTTAATCTAACTCAATGGCTATGATTTCCCATAAAAACAGTTATTAATGTAAGAAAATGTTTTCTTGTGAGGTGATTAATATTCAATGTATTCAAATTAAAAAAAATTTAAAAAATGACATAAAGTAAGCATAACAGAAACTTGATACTGTAGTGCTAGTTAACCCTCAGCTCGCATTGCGCGAGAGGGTTATGGTAGTCATCCTGTCTGTCTGTTTGTCTGTTTGTCTGTTTGTCTGTTTGTCTGTCTGTCACGCTCGGATTTTGGAGATTACTGACAATTAACAGTTGATTTAGGTATGAACTTAATCAGGACAAAGATTTAAGACATTTTATTGTGCTACTTTTTTTAATTTCGGGCTGTTCGTTGAGAAAAAGCGAAGCTTTCAACTCCGTGTAGGTACCAGCTTTTATGGGCAACGCCCCCTAGCATCATGTCATAATCACGTGAGCAAATAATTTCTGCAGCTAGATATATGTCAAACACAAGTTAATTTATAGGGGTGAACAATTGATAATATTATATGGGTAAACATTGATTAAACAAAGAATTCCTTAGTGAAGTGTGGTAACGTGATTGACCTCAAAGTGGACAGAAAAATGTGAGCTCAAAGAACAAAATGACATCGTACGCCATAGGAAAGTCATACGACACGACATTTTATGTCACATAACATACATAAAATGGATTTTATTATTTCAAAAAATATTTAGTCTAACTTATTAGAAGTTAACTCTACTAATAATATATAAATGTATATCTATATATGGGCATATATAAGTAGTATCAAAGGGGGCTGAGATTGAGAACTAGCTACAGGAAATTGTAAATTATAACTTATTCAACATCATATATCACATAGCTATACAACTTAGGTTGTTCATGATAATATATAATTATAAGTTGTATATGAAAAATTAGCAGCTGCTACATTAACGTATATATTGTATGTATGGAAGTATATGAGGAGTAAAACATCTGTTCTTGTTAAAAATAGACATATAGCAGTAATAAAACATAAACAAAAATAATGCTATCAAATTAACCATTTTACTTAAGTATTACATATTTATCAGAAATATCAAAGGGGGCTGAGATTGAGATCTACAAGAAGTTGTAAATGATAACTTATTCGACTTCATATATCACATAGCTATACAACTTAAGTTGTTTATTGTATAGCAGCTGATACATCAACTTCAAGTAATCAATATCACCTTTTAAGCACTGACACATACTTGTCTTAAGCTTATTATATATATTATATATATATTTTGTTTTAGATGCTGCAGGTGAAAATCAAGGAAATGGTACGTTATCAATAATTATTTGTGTTCAAAAATAATAATACATCATTTATTTGCACGACCCGCTTGCCATTAACACGTTCATTATGACATTGTTTAATTAAACTCAATGGCTATAATGATGCCCATAAAAACTTTTAATTAATGTAAGACAATGTTTTCTTGTGAGGTAATTAATATTCAATGCATTAAAATTAAAAAAAATAAGAAAAGTGACATACTAATTATGTTAATTGCTAATATTACCGAATTGCCACTATATCATTTAACTTCTGAGTATTGCTCAAATATAACATTTGACAAGCCTAGTATAACACAAATTTGGTAATATAGCTAGTTATATAATAATAATAAATAATTGTTGACTTAATCACACAATAGTGTAACTTCATTACAAAGCTTAGCTATAATTAGTAATGATCTTGCATTTCAACACGCTGCAATTAGGTAACTGGAATATGGATAGAAATTTGTGTATACTTTGCCAGGAGACAATAGTTGAGCGTTAATGTCAGGAGAAGAGATCTGAACCTTTAAATTGACCCTTGCATAATTAGAGCTTTTACTGCAATCAGACTCGTCATTGTGATACTTTATGCGTAATGTAAAAGAGTTTCAAGCAATTAATTCATATTTCCTATACATTTATGGCCAAATAAAATGCAGCTAGGCTTACAACAATGTAGAGCACCTCTTGACATACTGATGCCATTTCAAGTACGCTAATTCTAGGCGTTAGTAAAACTTATACATGTAATATTTATGAGAATGAGTGGTTACGTGGTTGACCTCAAAGGGAACAGAAAAATATGAGCACAAAGAACAAAATGACATCGTACGCAATAGGAAAGTCATATGACATGACATTTTATATCACATAACGTACATAAAATGGATTTTATTATTTACAAAAAATATTTAGTCTAACTTATTAGAAGTTAACTCTTCTAATAATATATAAATGTATACCTATATATGAGCATATGTATGTATGTATGGAAGTATTATGAGGAGTAAAGCAATTTTTGTTGTTAAAAATAAAACTTACAGCGGTAATAAAACGTAACTAATTGACTAATATAAATAATGTGTGTATTGTTTGATAGTGCAAGAAGTACAACTTGCACCTCTAGATGGTGATCCAGGTAAGAGTCTCATGACACATGAATACAATACCAGATTTTCCTACACTCAAGTCATCCTGTCATTAACATCATTTTACCTTTAATACTTAATCTAAGCCTGAAGCTACAATTCTTGAAAATGAACATCATAATACAATAGCAGTAATTGTGTGGTCCACTTTACAAGTATTTAAACTATGAAATTAATCATTTTACTTATGTATTAGCTACATATTTACTAAAAATATCAAAGGGGGTTGAGATTGAGATCTACAAGAAGTTGTAAATGATAACTTATTCAACATCATATATCACATAGATATACAACTAAAGTTGTTTATGATAATATAATTGTAAGTTGTAAATGAAAAGTATCAGCAGCTACACCAACTTCAAGTAATCATAATCACCTTTTAAGTAGCTGATATATACTTGTCTTAAGCTATATATATATATATAATATAATATTTATTTTTTTAGATGCTGCAGGTGGAAATCCTGGAAATGGTAAGTTATCAATAATTATTTGTGTTCAAAAATAATAATACATCATTTATTTGCACAACCTACTTACCATTAACACGTTCATTACGACACTGTTTAATTAAACTCAATGGCTATAATGATGCCCATAAAAACTTTTAATTAATGTAAGACAATGTTTTCTTGTGAGGTAATTAATATTCAATGCATTAAAATTTTAAAAAATAAGAAAAGTGACATACTAATTATGTTAATTGCTAATATTACCGAATTGACACTATATCATTTAACTTCTGAGTATTGCTCAAATATAACATTTTGACAAGCCTATAACACAAACTTGATAATAATAATAATATTGTTGACTTAATCACACAATAGTGTAACTTCATTACAAAGCTTAGCTATAATTAGTAATTGATCTTGCATTTCAACACACTGTAATTAGCTAACTGGAATATGGATAGAAATTTGTGTATACTTTGCCAAGAGACAATAGTTGAGCATTAATGTCAGGAGAAGAGATCTGAACCTTTAAATTGACCCTTGCATAATTAGAGCTTTTACTGCAATCAAACTCGTCATTGTGATACTTTGTGCGTAATGTAAAAGAGTTTCAGGCAATTAATTCACATTTCCTATACATTTATGGCCAAATAAAATGCAGCTAGGCTTACAACAATGTAGAGCACCTATTGACATACTGATGTCATTTCAAGTACAACTAATTCTAGGCGTAGTAAAGCTTATAAATGTAATATTTATGAGAATGACCAGGAAAGAAAACATGGGAAGCATCAAACAATGACAATTGATCAATGTATTTTTTGTGGTGAGATGCCACACTCCAAACAACAGCAATCAATGATACAAAGATAACATGATATTATCTATTTACTGCAAGTTCCTGCTGAACTGATGGCAATTGGTAGTGGTCGCCATCTATTCATTATGAAATGTGTGGTAACTAAATTAAAAATTGTATTTGTGTGTATCTTTAATCAGGGTTATTGGAAAATAAGAATTCTTGAGTTACATGGTCCCAACAACTAGCTATCGGATCAGCTAACTAACAATGCCTGTGGTGATCATGCATAGTATACAGTTATGAACTTCATCAATAAGCCTAGACTTCCTGGACAAACAATAGAAGGTGTACAATTCTGTTGTGGGACAGTGCATGGCTTAGTGAAAATTTTCTGGACTATCTCAGAGTTTTGGGACAGTTAGCAAAATATGTTATGGCACGTATACCGCATGATATATAATTCTGTTATGTAAATGTTTTGTGAGGGTTCTTCAGCATTATTATAATATTTGTACAAAATGTGGTGCTTTTAATCACCACGTAATGATAATTCTAAAATATCAGTTTATATGGTATCCCTTAGCTGTCACAACTTATTGCATTAATTAACACATATTGGAAATATAACTAGCTCAATAATTCAGAACACTTTACAGCATCCCAAGAAAACAGATATTGTGTCAAACAAAACTTAATTTATAGGGTAAACAATTGATAATATATATGGGTAAACATTGATAAAACAAAGAATTCTTTAGTGAAGTGTGGTAATGGGATTGACCTCAAAGTGGACAGAAAAATACGAGCTCAAAGAACAAAATGACATCGTACACGATAGGAAAGTCATACGACACGACATTTTATATCGCATAACATACATAAAAATGGATTATTATTATTTACAAAAAATATATTTAGTCTAACTTATTAGAAGTTAACTCTACTAATAATATATAAAATGTATATCTATATATGGGCATATGTATGTATGTATGGAAGTATATGAGGAGTAAAGCAACTTTCCTTGTTAAAAATAAAACTTACGGCGGTAATAAAACATAACTAGTAGAACCTCAGAGTTACGTACCCCTTGGGAAATGAGGTGTACGTAACTCTGAAATGTACGTAACTCTGAACATAACATAATTTAACTTTGTACTAAAATATTTAAACGACTAAAATACAATGAATACAGTATTTCAGATTTATCCATTGCTAAAGGACCATTTAATGGTGTACCGTTGAGTTGTTTTTTTTCTGAGTAAACCAGAATGCACGGCATTATAAAATATTTATCATTATCTCTTCTAACAATGCACCTCTTCTTCAGGCCACTAGGTCAGCTGATTCTGCTGAAAACTTTTCTATAATCTTCCTGTCTCTTTAGAAGTCTGAAATTGTGGACTTTCCTAAGCCAAACTCCTGAACAACTCCAGCTAAAAATATTCCTTGTTCAATTATTCTTCCATAATAAACTACTTCTGATAGCAACTCTTTTGCCATTTTGCTGCAGTTCCAATAAAAAAGAACAAAAAAAAACAAAACAAAAAAAAAACAAAAAAAAACATGATGACAACCCCGTACCCATCACGATGTCTCTTTCGCGGTTCGGTACCGGTTAATGGTGTTCCAGGTAAGAGTCTCATGACACATATGAATACAATACCAGATTTTCAGACACTCAAGTCATCCTTTCATTAACATCATTTTGCCTTTAATACTTAATCTAAGCCTGAAGCTACAATTCTTGAACATGAGCATCATAATTCAATAGTAGTAATTGTGTGGTCCACTTTACATGTATTTATACTACGAAATAAAACATTTTATTCATGGATTACATATTTTTACTAGAAGTATCAAAAGGGCTGAGATTGAGAACTAGCTACAGGAAATTGTAAATGATAACTTATTCAACTTCATATATCACATAGCTATACAACTTAGGTTGTTCATGATAATATAATTATAAGTTGTATATGAAAATTAGCAGCTGCTACATTAACTTTCAGTATTCAATATCACCTTTTAAGTAGCTGATACACACTTGTCTTAAGCATACATATTATGTATGTTTTTAGAGAATGCAGATGTAAGTTATCACCAATTATTTGTGTTCAAAAAAATGATATTATTTGCACAATCTGCTTGTTATTAATATATTCAGTACGACATTAATTTCACTCAATGGCTATAATCATGCCCATAAAAACCAGTATTGTTACTGTAGAAAATGTTTCCTAGCGAGGCAACTAAAATTCAAGGCATTGAAATTTAAAAAAAAGAAAGAAAAGTGACATATGCTAGACTGTTAATTGCAAATGTTATGGAATTGTCACTATATCATTTGCTCAAACATAACATTTAGACAAAGTAAGCATAACAAAAACTTTATACTGTATTGTTAGTTATATAATAGTAATAGCGTTGACATAATCACACAATAGTGTAACTTAATTAAGCTTAGCTATAATTAGTATTGATCGTGCAAGATAGAAATGGTGTATAATTTGTCAAGAGAAAATAGTTGAGCATTAATGTCAGGAGAAGAGAGCTGAGCCTTTAAAATGCCCCTGGCATATTTAAATGTTTTACAGTGATCAAACTCGACATTATGATACTAATTTGTGGGTAATGTAAGAGTTTCAAGCAGCAATTATTTCATATTTCCTATACATTTCGAGTACACTAATTTTAAGCATAGTAAAGCTAAAAAGGGTAATACTTAATGATTAAATATTTTATAAAAGTATCTAAGGGGGCTGAGATTGAGATCTAAGAAGTTGTAAATGATAATTTATTCAACTTCATATTACATAGATAATACAATATGTAGTTTGTATATGAAAATTAGCAGCTGCTACGTCAACTTCCAGTAATCAATATCACTTTTAAGCAGGTGATACATACTTGTCTTATTAAGCTTATAATATATTTATTTCTTAGAGCATGCAGATGGAAACCTTTAAAAAAGTAAGTTATCACCAATAATTTGTGTAAAAAAACATAATATTATCTATTTACTGCAAGTTCTGGCAATTGGTAGTGGTCGCCATCAATTGATTATAAAATGTGTGGTAACTTAACCTCCAATTGAATCTGTATAGCTATTTAATGAAAATTTCTAAATGAACAATTGTATTTGTGTCTTTATAACCATGGTTATAAGAAAATAAGAATTCTTGAGTTACACTGTACTAACAACTAGCTATTGGATCACCTAACGAATGCCTGTGCTAGTCATGAACAATATACAGTTATGAATTTCATCAATGAGCTTTAGATTTCCTGGACAAACAATAGAAAGTGTATAATTCTGTTGTGGGATAGTGGCTTAGTGAAAAAATTGAGAAATTCTTTGCACATTAAATAATGTTTTATTAATGAAGTCTTAGAGACTGGCATAGTGTGCTTCTCTTGCTGGATGAATTTTTTTTTTTAACTTGGACTGATTTCGCATTGTTTGAATTTTTTTATTCAATTACCACTTTTTTATCACTTGCTTAAAGGATAGATGAAATCTAATAATTTTTCCATGTCAGTCAGTACTTATAATCTACAATAGTTATTCGTGAAGCATACATTTAATTTTAAGTCAAAATGCAATGGTCGAAGCGAAGGCAGCAACAACTGCTAAATTATGTTGCTCTAGTCATGCAATTATATAAAACTATTGCTATTATATGTATAAAATAGTATACGATATTGCCAGTAGTACGCAAGGTTATATCTGAGTAGTATTATATCGTCTTACACATCATTCTTTATTATTATTCATTATTTTCAGACAAAGAAGAAAACACTGAATTATAAACATTGCTCGTAAATTAACTAAATTAAAACATAGAGATTTTTAATAATACATTTTTTCACCAGATGTAATTACAGTGAATTGTACTTTTGTATCTGCATTTTTTTGTTTGAAATAAATTTAATGCAATAATATAGCCACAAATAGTTATATTGTAATAAAATTTGTTTCACGATAGTAAAAACTTCTTAACTTAAGAGTTTTCTTAGGTTAGGATAAATTGTGGTGCAGAATAACTATTAACGGTGTAATAAGTAACATTTATTAATCCCAATGGGAAGAAAAATAAAAAAAATTAATGTATTCTCTCTTTTTTACAGGCATTTTCTTAACAGTATCAGGATAAAAAATTGTTTCACTGTCACCAGGAGTTGAATCCTGGACTGCTTGTTTAATGCACAAGCGCTCTGCCACTGTGATAAGACAAACATTGTGCATTAAACTAGTGGTCCTGGGTTTGATCTCCCAGTGATAGCCTAGAATTATTTAATCCTGGTGTTATTTTTTAAAGTCTGAGAGAGAATACAACTAATGAGTGAAAGATGGCTGAGAAAGAAATTGTGAAGGAAATAGAAGTTTGAAATTTTCTTTGACACTTTTCAATTTTACACAATCTTTGGAGTTACAATAGCTATATTACTCTGACAGTACAACACATGAACTAACTATTCATTAAGAAAGGTTTTTAAGCACAAATCAATTAGTACATAATATATCATGTAGAAAATTTAGTATCAGAAATTTCTATGTATGGTCAAGTGCATAATAGTATACACATGTCCCTAATATACCCATTCTTATAGCCAATATGATCATCAACTCTTACATTTAATTACTATAGCTATAGGCTCACAAAAATATTAAGTACAAGTCACACAATAATTGACAATTAAGTTATAAGGTAACATAAAAGTGTTGTGAAGTACGGATCATTAGTTTTGAGGCATCTACACACACTTGAATAACAACTTAACATCCACACCACACGTCTAATTATAGGGATAAATTTATTTAAACTATTATACTACGATTGTCCCATATGTTAACACTTATATTCATGAGAAAAAAAATTATTATTGTAACTGAAAATTACAGAACTGTTTTATTCAACATTAGTTATTTTGTAAATTTTTGAATTCTTTTTAACAAACTAAGAAAATGTTATATCTTTCCTACAAGAATATGTAATATTCATTCACACAATAACTAGCATTATGATCTAACTGTCTAGAACTGACATAATGAACAGAGCTAGCTTAAAAATGAGGGCTCTTTCTGAAATAAGGGGGGCTTGAACGACACCAGTCAAGCCCCCCTATATCCGCCCTTGAACCACTGAGCTATGACAACCCTCGACTTCCAAGATTCTAACATTTTTCCAGTGGTTAGAGCACTGGTGGCTAAAGCCAGTGGCTCCTGGGTTCGAATCCCCGTGACAACTATGATTTTTTCACATTTTTTTAAAGATGTAACAGGTTATATCACTGTCTATTTTTTTAAGCTCTCTACAATTATTTATTACTATCAAGTACTCCGCCACACAGTGCGGCACCTGACGTATTGCAAAGTAGGAATGTATTTGCACAAGTTAATCATTATTCTCTACCATTGGTTAAGGTTAATTAAGTTTCCCTCTCCTGCTCTCATTTTTCTGAACTATCTAAACATTTCCTATCTCCTCCTTTCCTTTCTCTAGCTCTTCTGCCTTCCTTTTTAAACTATAGCTGCTATAAATTATAGTGTTTTAATTTTCAGCATTTTTATTCATAAAATTGAATCTGAATACAACTGTTGGTATAGGACACTCTCAGTTTGGCTAGAAAGGTTGTAAATCTTCATCTTAGTGACTTCAATGGGAAAGGAGAAATGAATGCGTGCCAATAGAATTGCCCAAAGAACAAAGGTCAACGCTCACAAGAAAATATTTACATGAACAAAATATTGTATACAAAAACTGAGCAAAAACTAAAACATTATGCAAAAGGCTAGTCTATATCATGACATATGACCACAAATAAATGGCTGCGAAATGGGAGACCAAGCAATGATAAGGTGATGGAGCCAACACATGCATACAAATTTTAACTTATCACTGACAACTTTACTATAGCTTCAATTCTTGCAGGAATCTAGTACTTGACCACTTGAGTTGCTAGAAATGTTGAGAATGTAACCCCACACCTCAGTCTTTTGATTCGCACATCTAGAACCACTGAATTGTGGTTTTGAAAGAAAATACTATGTAGGCCTCTCTCTTCATGATGCAATAGAGTTTCTTGAATATGTCCGAAACAAAAATATTTGCAGCTAAGAAGCAGATCATTATAATAAATTAGCTGACTTTTTTACTATACCATAGGTCGGAAAAATATTAAAATCAGTAATAGGTCTCACTATTTCCTCCATGGGCACCAATTCAGCATGGTTGCATTCCTGGAGTCTTGCTTTGAATTAGACAAAATTGCCATTTTTGGTTGGCTTCAAAATATCGTTGTTAACAGCAACGTCCTTAGATTGAAGAGTGTTATCCAGCATCTAAGATGCTGGTTAACACTCTTCAAGTCAATCACTGTCACATATACCTGCAGGAATGGTGCACAAGTAAAATAAGCAGCCAGCATCTAGGAAACTCTCAGCGATGTCTCTATGGAATTATAATTTATGATGTTACCTCTATATTGAAAGTCTTGAGTTCATAATTATAATGCTTTTGTTTTTAATTTATTACCTTACAGTATAATCATGCCAATATCAAACAGATGTTTCCTAGTTATAACATAATGACAACAAACTTCTGATATAATGCTTTCAATGGTGGACCTTGTTTGACATCAAAAGTTGCTATATCTTTTAAGAAAGGTATGTAGCCATGTAAGTTTCCATGACTGACTCAGAGTAATGTAGACAGCAGTGGTGAAAGAAATAATGAGCTTTTTTAATTTATATTTTAAACATACATTGTGAGCACTCAAATGTCATATTACAATTACACACCATGAAAAAGTTCTCATTTACATGTATTAATTGTATTCGTTTACTATACTTTAATCTGTGTTATTATTGTTTGTTTAAATAACATGGCATACCTATATTAAACTATGACAATACATATCTTGTTTGAGCTTACTGTAATAAACTTGCATGATTTATTTGTATTCCCAAGTTGGGAAATGGTAGCCAGAAACATGGTCAGGCTGAAATTGAATTCAATAATTCATGTAAACAAGTTTTTTTCCAAACATTTTATACAAATACATCACTCACTTTCTATATTAGACTATGTCTATGTAGTAAAGTGCAGATGACATTAAGTACTTTCTGAGATTGTCTTGGTTATTAAAGTACACCTTTTTTGTCATTATGCTTACAATAATATTGTGCTTAATATTACTGTCTTCTTCTGCCTCAGGTAAGATAAAATTTAAAGCTGATTGCGACTATATCTGTTTCATTTTGTCTTTAGGTACATTACTGTATCAGATGAATGAGACAAACTTTTTCTGTCCCTCTGAGGATGTAGCATTTTGGTGCTCTGGCCCTGAGAATTTAGATTGGATGATTAACATTCCCAATGGATTTTCTTTTAGCACTTATTTTGACCGTCGATTCAACAGGCTAGGGCAAATACGACAAGAACATCTTGAAATCACAACAGTATTTGTATCAGTCGAGTTTATTAATTCATCTCACATCGGATCTATTGCCCGTTTCAATAATGCTGCATTGTTAAACGGGACTTTAATAAGGTGTAATCAGGAAAATATTTTGTTTAAACCTATTGTTGCTGGTAAGTCACCAATATTTTATTAATAACCTGTAAATTGATCACTTGATGCACTTGTACATAAGTAACTGACTGCAATATTTACCATTCTTATATCAAATTATTACAACTTAACTGAAGCAATCTGGGTTGCATTTAAAAATGTAAACTGGCATATGTTTGAAAGAATCAGACATTCCTGTTACAATAGCAAAATTCTTCAAAATCAAGATTTTACTCTTCTTCCACTGTGCAGGTTAGAAGCATGCTAAGGCATTCAGAGCTACTAGATTACCTGATTTTGTTTTTTTTATTGTCGGTATAGTAAGAAGTCATAACAATATGGTGGCAATATTCTGCTCTCATTTATACACATGACTAAGTTTTTTTTCACTTGGCCAAAATGTCTACTTCTCAGACCTGGACTATCTAGTTATTATTATTGTTCAGCATAATTTCATCAGTAAAGTGTATACATTGTTTTGCAGTAGCTTCCAGCAGTATACAATATTGTTAACCGCTTTAAATTTTGTGTTAATATTCCTTGTCATTATGACAATAAAGAATATACCTTGAAGAACTTTATAGTAGTCTAGATAGCTTCTACTAATGTCTTACTGGTGTTATACAAATGGCAAGCTAACCAGATATTATATTCATATTACGATATTTTGTAATATTAGTGAGTTAATTAACTCTTTGCTGTTAGTTTAATGCACCACCAAAACAGACTTTTACCATTGAAAAGCATTAAAATTTCGATATTATATTATTGCACCAAAAGAGAAAAATCCTGAGCTTGATTTGTTGTTACTTTTAGGCTCATTCATTGACCCTCCAGTCCTTTCTCTTCTTCAATTTGGAGCATCTCATTTGTTCATTGTCTCGTGGAGTTCACCAATACCAAGCACATTTCTCAATTACTACAATATTATAATTGTGCCAGCACAACCGAATGCAATAAATAATATCACTACTAATGATGTCTCAGTGATTCTTAGATTAAACAATCACAGTTTGCACAATATAACAGTTGGTGCTACTGTTTGTTCAAATTTGGTGCTCAGCATGATATTTACCGCAGGTAGCTCAAAGTTTCCTTTTTATTATGTTTTATTATATAGCTCTTTTATTTATAGGAAAATGCCCTTTCTTGATGATCCACTCTGCTCAAATACGCTACATTATTTCCATTGATGGATCTGTAATTTCAAATATTACATGTTTGAATGGTACAACATTTATATTACAGTGTAGCAATAACATATGGAACAATTACACTTCTAGTATGTGTGATAAACTACTTTCAACTGGTAAATTGAAAAGATTAAATATTGTTTGTACTTTGAAATGATGATCATTGATTAGGTGCAGCAGTGAAGGATAATGTCTCCCACAGTTCTCCAGATTTTGAGGTATTTATTCAATAATAATCCATTTAAGTTGTTCAATATGCAGCTTATATAATAATTGTATATGCAAGTGCTTAATGAAAATTTGTCAACTCTAAATTATATTATAATACTATCTAGATATGAAAAATACTACTATGAAACTTTAAAAACTGCTTAAAAGCCAATCCAATTCTTATTTTCAGGCAAACTAAAATGCAAATTTATTCATTAAATTATATGATATAGTTAATCACTATTGTTAGTTTCAGTGTAAATTATTTTTATTTACTCAGTACGCATCACAAATGTACACAACTAACCATGATTTAGTCAAACTATACATGAAATAGAGCATTCTATGTACAAATAAGTAATCAATAATCACTTAAAAACATGCTAAACGCTAAAATCACTTCTTTAAATAACAGCTTGGTGCCAATTGACCAGCAGATTCTCATGTTTTTATTGATTAAGTACACAGTTTATGTTTGCAACCTTCAGTTATTTAAAATCACATAATTTTCATAGTTGTGTTATGAATATTCTTCACTTTTCAGACAAATTAACATTATGTTTAATAGACAGGACATTCTTGTGCTGAAGTTTGAAATATAGATAGATTGATTTAGAGCCATTTTATATCAAAATTATTGATTGTTTCCTTTGGCATTAAAACTGTTAATGAGAATTATTAAACTAAAACAATTTTGATCAACATCAAATGATTATTAAAGAACATGCTAAAGGTTTAAGTACATTAGCTCTGAATTGTTGAGCAAGATAATTTTATTGATATAATGTAGTACATAAGTAAGTTCTATTCTTATTGTATCCACAAATATTGATAACTGCATCACTAGCATATAATTTAACTTGTGCGATTACAGACATTTCGACAACCATGCAGATGTCACCGTCACAGAATAGTACAAAACACAAAATAATAAATAAGTGAAAGTGTCTAGGAATATAAACAAAAGTAAACATGTTTGTGCCAGAAGGTGATTTCAAAAGAAAATGTCTTGGGGATTGTTATCATTACCCTAGTAGTTATAGCAACCAGGGCCTGGACTGTCGTACCAGTTTTCAGGGTTTTTACAGTTTCCATACTCTAGTGGAGCCTACCCAGCCAGGTTAGAACAGCTGGTAAAATATCAGTTGGGGGTGTGGGAAGCCCCTAGAGAGTTACAAGGCCCACTTTACTAGTTAGTAACAGACTAAATTACTTCAATGAAGCTATCTAGCATGGAATAAACCACTTATCACACTCCTCAGAGTGATATGGCTAGATATTTCATCTCAGGCTTTATTTTCACTCACCTCTGGCTGTGAAAATATATTAGCCTGCTCTTGAAATATTCTGCCATATCACCATCTGACTCATGTAATAAGTACTATATATAATATATATATTATAATATATATTATATTATATTATATAAATATATATATTATTATTATTATTATTATAGAAGGCAACAAGAAATTTCAACACACCTATCATTGCTGGGCTAAGTGTTGCTGCAGTAGTTGTCATAGTGCTCACTAGTTCAATATCATTCATATTTGGATACCTCTTTCATTATAAGTGCAAGACTAAAGAATTGATGAATCAGACATCAAATACAAATCAGCTGTATGAGGAGATCAGTCCTGCCAAAATGAAAATTGATTTTAATCTTACAGAAAATTCAGCGTATGGAAAAGTACCTACATAATTTTAAGTACAATGAAATTTTATGTAATACAGCAGAAAATTTATGTGATAGTAAATGAATTGCTTTTCTGTTATGTCCAAGTATTAATTATAATGTGTGTTATTGCTACAAATATTTAGACCTAATGTTTACAAGCAAATTGTATTTTATAACAATTAATTTTTACATAAAAATAATGTTTTAACTTTTATATTTCTGTATGATTTAATATAATGTCCATATTATGCATTTAATAAAGTTAAGTTCGATTGTTCTCGAAGGATTGTAAGTTTACCCTAACAAGATTAGGAGTGATAGTATACAGGTTTGTTGATATGTTTATAATTAACCTTAATTGTGCATGTATAATAGGGTTATAGTACTCGGTTTGTCTGTCAGTCAGTCAGTCAGTCAGTCATTTATTATGTCTCACACAATGAGTGGATCTCGAAAATGGCTATCGCTGGGTCCCCACATCGCTCCTACACCGAAACAAGACATGGGAAACAATTTAGTCATGGGAAACAATTTAGTCTAACAATTTAGTCAAGGGAATCTAAGGCAATTATGCGTGTTAATGTCAAGGTAGCACGTGAAAAAGGGGCGGATAAGAAAGTGCGCCTTAATTTTTGTAAGTGAAGATTTTTCGGGCGCTATTCAGCTCATTTCGACGGTTTTCAACTATATTTATGTCTCTTAAGCGCAAGTAATGTGTAACAGATGAAAAACGCAAACTAGTGAGACTTTCTTTTTACGATCAGACAAGAGTAAAAGCTGTCTATTCTACCTATACTGTGTCCCAAGTAATACAGCACTGTTAACTTGTAGCTAAAGTTCATAAAAATATCAATTTTGTTTCATTTATTTATAAAATATATATTGAAAACTGATGAGATAATTATAATAATATATATATATAGTACACAAAATACAAAATATAGTTGGGATCCAAGTTGAAAGTGGAGTGCAGCCCTAGTTGGTCTGAATTCCCACAATAAACTCGTCTAATAGAGAAGAAAAATAAATTGGCATAAAGAAACAGCGGACAAGCACACAATATGAATTTAAAAAACTTCAACTGTGGCTGTATTACAAGTTGCTAGCTAAATGATAGAACTCTAGCTAGCTATTGGTATTTGTTATTGAACAGGTAGACAAACTTACCAACATCTTACCAGATGGTCCTGTACCATTCTGCTGATAACAGGACACTCCTCTTATACTATTTCCACACTCGCAACTTAAGCTTACCACGATACGAAGCTACAACTCGGACAGCAGAGAAAAAGCTGCTCATTGTTTACAAAATGCTAAGAAGAACGTCCGCGTGCTCGATTGAATCGTGCGGCGTGACTAATAGCAGGCTCATATTGAGAGGGAAACCTGTGGCTTTTTTTCTATTCCCATAGACTTTTGAATTGAGTTTTGGAATGGCATTTGCTCTCCAGTTAGGGAGTATGCTGAGGAAATATTTTTAACCGCTTCGGCACGAGTATTCTAATGGAGCAAACCCCGGATGGTAGCTGCAAACGTTATTCAAGTTTTTTTCCTCCATCTCAACTTGGATATACTATAGCTAGTCTTTCATCCTGTCTTGAATGTATCCTCTCCTATGAATGTGTCTGTAAGTGAATGGTAGCATCTCGAGGGAAATGCCCTCAGATAGTCTAGCGTAGCCGACCCGTTCCCTTTTATAATTCGGTCTTGCGGGGGAGGGAAAAGGGGTCTTGTAGAAGCTTGTACATAGTTTTGTGCTAAAGGAATGCAATTATAACGTAACTGGGCGTTGCGGTCGTCAAATATTACGCTCGCACGAAAGTATTACAGGGATTCCTAGGTTTCAAGGTGGCTTTGAGGTACTGCTTTTACTGTGGAATATCTGTTACTATGCCCTTTTTTTCCACATTCCTGAACTTATCATATATGGGAGGAAGCAGCAGTGACTTACCATAGCCAGTAGGTAAAGAAATAACGACATCTTGATTCTGTAAAAATGCTAAAATTGCTTCTTACTGTTTGCTACTAAGTACTTATCCATGTTTCAACACAACCGCACGCACTAAAGTTTTATAATCCATCTCCATCAAAAATGCATTCAAAGTGATGATAACGCAGTTTTTATACTCGTATTTAATTCTACGCCATGGAAAGCCACACCTCTACATAAGCAATACACGTAAAGTATGGTTACCCATGAATCCTGGTGAATGACACGAAACTATGTACAAGCTTCTACCGGACCCTCTTTCCCTCTTCCACGGGAGCGGATAAGGGGCTATACCTATAACCATATTTAAAGTCTTGCGGTGTAACAAGACTAATTAAAACTTTGCTCCCAATCTTATAGTTGGAAGAAATTACAATGTCACAACAGTGCAGCCCAGCAAAACTTTAAGTGCTACAAGTACTACCAGTTCTACCTACACAATTATTGCTACATTATGCTCAGAGATGTAATTATTGGGTAAACTGTGAGGTCATACTACTCCCAACTTTTGGTCACCATTGCTCAATAGCCATCTAGTTTTATCAAAGCACATGTCAAGCAAGATCAAATCGATATAATTAACTTTAAAAAATTATGACTGAAACTATTTCTAAAACGTTCAGGTTGGGTAGCTAAGGAGATCCCAAATCTCGTTTTGTTGATACAAGTGTTGAGAAGTAGGGTAAAGTAGGTAATAGAGAAACGTCTCATTGCTATTATTTATTGTGTGTTCTGTTTTGTTCATGTGGAAGTGTAGTACTTTCCTGCCACAGTATTAAGTTACATGCATGTTCTTTCCAGTTGTCGTCCCTTTTTTAACGCTCACCTCTATTCATTTTCTCATGACTAGGCACATGGCCTTGTTCTGTGGTATTGTTCTTTATTGGTGTGCTTATCCTATGATATATTCCAGTTGAATCCCACAGCAATTTACTAGCACAAGTGGCTCACAAGAAGTTTGTCTGTGGTGGTTGTGTACCATAATCTAGTTCTGGTGCTATACCCATGCTAATAGTGATTACAGTGTTATCATCTATGCTACCTGTACTACTAGTGGTATAAGTGCTTTACGTGCTAGTGCTAACTATGCTACCAGTCATGTAAGTGATACCTGCAATATTTTGTGGTACATAATGATATTCATGAATTGTGACTTTTCACAACATATGGCACAAAAATGTGTTCGTGGTCTATTCCTCGCGGGTACTTGAGGAAATACGATATAAAATCCACCAAACGTTTACAAAGCTACAATTGAATGTGCAGAGTGATAGAATGAAATACATAATTACTTTTTGCTTGTTGCTCGTACCTTTATGTCAAGGTAAGCTACAAAGTGTAGTAAAATTCAGAGTATATTATTTTTTTGAATTTTGAGTTTTCATTACATTTGTTGGGATACCTACTAGGCAATAACTGTTGAGTCAACTGTACAGTGAAAAAAGTCTGACTGCATTTAGTATCATGTGGTTGAAAGTATATGAAGAGAAATACTAATGTGAATTAGTTAACTTTAAGCATTGCACTGTTGTACAAGCTTCGCTACAACAAGAATTATAGCAACCATGCAATTTAGTATAATATCAATCCTACTGATAGCTAAATACTAAATAGATTTTTTATTACAGGTAATCAGTGTGATCTGGCAGATCCTTTGAATGGAAAAGTTAACTGTAGCAACAACACTGCTACATATTCATGTGATCCATGCTGGCAGTTAGTAGGAAATGAACGTCGAACATTCACTGAAGATGGAATATGGACAGGATATAGGCCTATATGTAGTAAGGAAGATCACTTATAGAAATATATTAAGGAATGAATGCTATGCTATTAAATATATTCATGGTTATTCTAGTTCTACTTTGTGATGATAGTATGTCCCAACTGAGTACGCAAGACCACCTTCATGGCAAAAGAGGAATGCACCTGCCAAAATTAAACCAATTTAGATTAAATTACAACACACATGAAAACATTAATGCATGCAAGTTAAAATAGGACATGTCTTAGGTGTGTTGAAGCTATGTAATATAACATAATAAAGTCTTTTTCTATATCACACTTTCAATTTTGATTTCTTTAAAGTTACTCTAATATACAGCAACTTCTGATTATTGTTTATATTTTCCACTCAAATAACTAGTCTCAATAGTTTAAATGTACAGACAGACCTCTTAGCTACTCTACAGTAGTCATCATCAGCATTGAACGTTTTTATGACACAAAACTATACAATGACCACAAGATAGGAATTGGCTTGACCCTTTCAATTCGGACTCAATTTTACTGCACGTCGACAACCTCGTCAAAGACGGTTAATCATATTAATTACCTTTTTTTTTTTTTGCTCATTTATACCCTGACCAACAATTTTTACCTTATAGAGCTTGCTTTGAGCTTTCCATTGATATAGATAACAAGACATGTTAGGTGATTCTACCACCCATAACAATTCCATACATTTTAGCTACCAAAACAGTGTTGAAAAATTATAAACACTTGACCAAAAGAAGTATTGTTGAAAAAATATCATTACAATTATAGATTGTAAAACTTCTGCTCTTTCATCATAGGTGAGATATAACTTGGGCACAGGGGTGACTGTCATCTCAGAAACAAAAAGAGCATCACTGAGTCAAACGTCAAGTTGGAAAAGATTAACAAGAATTTTCTAGAAGAATATTTACATTTTTTTCACGAGAGTTACAGAAGCGCAACACTGTTTATATATAAGGAGAGTCAAACTTTTTTTTTTAATATTTTGAAAACATGTTTCTAAGATTTTCCTAGTTCATATTGCAAAAATACAGTTGAAGACCTTTATGCTTCTTCACTCTGGAAATCAATGTACATCCTATCTGACCTCTTTCCAAGTGTCAAAAATATGCTAGTAAACAAAGCCATTTCTGGGACAGGAGTTTCAGGACATACAAGTTTTCGCCAGATAGTTTGTGTGGTCTAAAACAAGTCATTATAAGAAGAGTTGAAAGTCTTCGAATGCTCTCAGATTCATATGTATAATATACAACTGGTCATCTATGTATCACATATAATATATATTTATGTATCTGGTCACCTTTGCATCATATCACTATCCCTTGCAGTACAGGAGCTTACCTGCATTTCAAAATAG
>WLWD01002196.1_pt1 | contig 22468 bp, 20 predicted proteins | sample 6712731 | NCBI WGS metagenome assembly WLWD01 (sample SAMN12718690, study PRJNA576275) | sponge metagenome | isolation source: marine sponge | host: Mycale hentscheli | place: New Zealand: South Island, Marlborough, Capsize Point | collected 2014-11-01
ACACACTGAAATATCATCACACACATACACACACTCCTCCTACACACTGAAATATCATCACACACATACACACTCTCCTCCTACATAATGAAATATCATCACACACATACACACACTCCTCCTACACACTGAAATATCATCACACACATACACACTCTCCTCCTACACACTGAAATATCATCACACACATACACACTCTCCTCCTACACACTGAAATATCATCACACACATACACACTCTCCTCCTACTCACTGAAATATCATCACACACATACACACTCTACTCCTACACACTGAAATATCATCACACACATACACACTCTCCTCCTACTCACTGAAATATCATCACACACATACACACTCTTTTCCTACACACTGAAATATCATCACACACATACACACTCTCATCCTACACACTGAAATATCATCACACACATACACTCTCCTCCTACACACTGAAATATCATCACACACATACACACTCTCCTCCTACACACTGAAATATCATCATACACATACACACTCTCCTCCTACACACTTCATTTCATACTCACACATACCCCTTACCTAAAATATTATATTTATTACTACAAATACTAAATGTTTTGTATTAGCTCACTCTCACCCTCCTACACACACACACACACACACACACATCTGGCGGTCACTATGAGTGAAGCCAGGCTAGGAACTCGCAGGAGAAAGGCCTTTCCTCACAGCACACACAATCACCCACCTATACACCCACCCACCCACATACCGTACCAAAATATCCTCATACAGGTGGGCATTAAAACCATAGGTTAAATCCTATAATGATATACATAGCACACTCAGTCTCATGGGAGAACTGAAGTAACTGGACAACACGCCCTCCCTTCTGCCTCATATATATATACACACACACGCCCCCAAAACACACACACACAACATGCAAAATTCAAATTCAAATTCTTTCAGTGGGTCACACACACCTGGCAGTCACTTGAGTGAAGCCAGGCTAAGAACTTCAGGAGAAAGGCCTTTCCTCATAGCAAGTAGTGTGGGCACCCGAAGTCGCACCTGGACCATTGCCGTTGCATGAGAAAAGACCTTGAATTTGCACACAGCTGTGGACTGGTAGGAGGCAGAGGAAGAAAAAAACCAGATGAAAAATTCCCAAGTGGGGGTTGAACTCAGGACCTCAGGCCCTGAGCCAAGAAATCAACCAATACACCAATACACACACACGCGCACACACACACAATTCTAGACACCATTTTTCACACCTATACTTGTAGTACACACACACACAAATAAACACACACATATATTGGTGTTTCATGAAGTAAAAGCAGGTAGAGAGGTATTTTGCAGGCACCCCCTAACCATACCAATTAAAACAATAGAACATGCTATAGTATGTCCAAGTTGAGTTGGCACGACAGCAAGCGCGGTAATTGAGGAATGCATTTAGTACTTTACCAGAAGCAATTTAGTCATGTGAATCCAAGTCAATTAAGCGCGCAAACTTCAACGTCGCACGTGAAGAAGGGGCGGTAATGCAGGTGCGCATTAATACTGTAACTATTGAAAGAAAGAAATTTAGTGAAGTTTATGGGGTTTTTCGGGCGCTGTACAGCTCATCTCGTCTGTTTTCAATTTTATTTATGTTTCTTACGGCAGATAATGTACAGCAGATGGAAAACGCAAACTGGTGAGGCGTTCTTCTGAAGAGACAGGATTAAAATCAGTCGATTCTACCTACTGTGTCCCAAGAAATATTCTGATATTCACAGGATTCAGCAGTACAGCACTGTTAACTTGTAGCTAAAGTTACTAGACTTCCTTGTTAAATAAAGTTATCAAATGTTTCATTTATTTATAATATGTATATGAAAATTGATGAAATGATAGAATTTAAGTAGTACACATATACAAAATATAGTTGTGATCCGAATTGAAGGTGGAGTGCTGCCTGAGTTGGTCCTAATCCTTACAATAAACGGCATCTATAGTAGTGAAGAAAAGGAATTTGCATAAACACGGCTTTGACAAGCACACAATTTAACGGCAAACAGCCTAAGTGTGGCTGTATTACAAGTTGCTAGCTAAATGTTAGCTATATCACTGTGAAATATATTTGCTATACGGCATTTGATATTGAACAGGTAGACAAATAATCTTACCAACATCCTATCAGGTGGTCCTGTACCCTCTGTGACAACATGGCACTCTGTCTATCCTGTTTCCACACTCCCAACCTAAGCTAATCGCGATACAAAGCTAGAAATGCAGCAATCTCAGAAGAAGCCATTGTTTACAATAATTCTTAATGGAGACTGTCCGCGTGATCAATTGAGTTGTACCGCGTGACTAAAAGAGGGCGTGTTTTGAGCTGGAAACCTGTGGTTTTTCCTATTCCCATAGACTTTTGTATTGAGTTTTGGAATAGCACTTTCTCTCCGGTTTTGGAGTATACTGAGGTAATATTTTAACCGCTTCGGCGCGAGCTTTCCAATGGTACAAACCCCGGATGCGTACCTGCTTCCGTTCTAAAGTTATTCAAGTTTTTCTTGCGGCCAACTCAACTTGTACTATAGGAGGTAAGCTCTGGCTCTTTATTAGTACAGCTGCTTTTTTTTTTTAAGGTATGAGTTCACAGAATAGGGGAAGTACACACTAACCAACTTTGGGGGCGTCACTGCACATGCACACTCAGTAACTTCACATTTCCCTCACAACATCTATACTCACACATACACATACCCCTTACCAAAAACATTATATCCACACATTACTATATTATTTATAGACTAGATCATACACACCTACCTCTATATACTTAACACCCAAAATACATACCTAGACACACACATACGTACACACTTTCTACATTATCACATATATACACTCCTCTACACACTAAAATGACACACACACTTCCAACATACTGGAATAGTATGTACACACACACACACACACACATATATACAGCTACACTCTGTGCCCCTGTCATCCCATTCACTAATTACCTTTGCATTCCAGTATCTTCAGCTCCTGTGGAGAGACTCTGCAGTGTTGCTGGAATATTGGCCACATGTGAAGGATGCTGTATAAGTCATAAGTTGCTGGAAGAACTCATCTCTATCAAATATAGTCAGTTCACATTAAAAAAAACACTTTTACAATGAACTACACCTTACCAACATATAATTATTGTTGTAATGATTGTCAATATACCAATCAATAATATTATACACAATCTTAACTCCTAAGATTGGATTTTAATTATTGTCCGCACACAAACACACATACACACATTCCTGTACAAACTTGAATAGATACATATAAATATATATAAATATCTATAAATACTCACGATACACACTAGCTCTCTTACTCTTTGAAATATAAAAATAAATTTAAAAAATAAAAAAATATATATTGTGCTAAAGCATTTCTAAATTGCTAAACTTAGCACACCAAGTGCCACGAGGCAAGCGTCATCACATTCAGTAGAAGGCGATAAGGAAACCAAGGTTTTTTAAAAGGACGAGATACAGAGAAGCAAGAGAGATAGACAAAGGAAGAGAAAGAAACCCATGAGCTGACGAGAAGAATAAGAAAAACTGAGATGTCTCAGGAAAAAAGAGAGCAAGAGAGGGAAACCATGGATAAAAATACTTTATGCTACTGCATTCCTAACTTGCAAATGTTAGTGCATCAAGTGCCACTGTGTGGTAAGGTGCTTGCTAGTTTATAATATCATTACTACTACTACTAGAAGTTACTAGTACCAACAGTATATTACAATTTATTTTCAGCCTTCTTTACATTGGTTAGCATAAACTCACAACTATGACAAAGAAGAGTATTTCTATCTTGCAGGGCAGTTGAATATGTACATCCATAGTAGATCAAACAGCTTTAGCACTGGATGCAGCCAAAACCTTGAAGTTTTCTCCTTCTCTCCCAAGCACCTCCACACGCACCAGGCAACACGATCCTTTCCTTATTAACTACTTACCTGCAGCAGCGATTAGGAAAAGGGTCCCCCTTGTACATGGTGGTGGTGGGCGACAGTAAAATACAGTATTTTGGGTGGGGTCCAGTCCGGATATTTAAAGTAGGGAATCTAAGTATCGTATAGGGAGCCCCATTCTTGAAGACGGCGGCAAGAAAAGATTATGCATGGCGGAAAGTCAGCCTCAACTTCGTAAGGAGGTGAGCGCCCGTAGCCTACTGAGTTGGGTTTTCTAGAAGTATTGGCTAGTTACCAAATTATGGTTTGTTCACTAAAACCAGTTTTGTCTACCAGATCAGTGTTTGCTTATTGTCTGATTGCAAGAGTCAGTGTTTGCTAATTTATTAGATCCAGTATTTATGTGGTTGCTGAATTCATTATTAGATCCAGTGTCTATTTATCTAATTACTAGATCCAGTGTTTGCATATCTAATCAGGGATGTAGATAACTTTTACAAAGTGAGAGGAGCTATGTTAGATACCAGTACAAATAAGCAGCATAGACTAAAAGTGTTTGATTCATTTGACAAAAAATAAGCTTCTACTTTGTATTTTTTATCAATCCAATTCATTAATTGAATGAATGAGAGGGTGTGGTCAAGTGGATGTGGTTATAATGGCCGCACCAACTCAATTTGTCTTCCTACTCCTCAGCCCACTAGTGTTTTTTTGTACAATTCATTAGCTCTAATTGGAACACACACACACCATCTGTTCTTTTTGTAAACATTGACAAACGTACATCCTTGCTTGATGCATTCTTTGCAGCCATATTTAGACATATGCAGAACTGAAGCTTCTTTCAATTGTACTATTTTGTTACTTGTATTGTAAGAGTGAGCTTGCCACCGACCTTGATAGTATCAGAGTAGAACTCTTTCCCAACTGCATCCAAGTGTAGGTCAAAACCACAGACCTCAATCAGTAAACTCTAGACAAGTTCAAAAAGTCAACTAAACCACAAATGGTTTTATAAGTTGTTGTTTGTTTTGTTTTTTGTAGTTAAGGGCTCAATTAAGTCACTTGTGCAAGCATTGCTTGTGATAGCTCCTTAAAATGATTTTCTAGCTTTGTGCCACAGTGAGGGCAAGTGATTTAAGTCAAAACTAAGGTGTGGGCAAAAACTACATTTCAATTAACTTTGGGTACACATCTCTTATTTTCTGCTTGATCTCAGTTTCTTTTGCCATTATAGGCGGGGGGTGTGTGACTATTCAGGCAGGTATGCTTACTTGGCCTCTTGTATCTTCCTGACACCTTACCCGTTCTTCTTGGTGGCGTCCAGAGAGGTTGCCCTCGTCCTTCCTCTCATTATTTTGCTGCTCCGCTGAGGCCTAGCCCTACCTTTGGGATTTTTCTTTTTGCCCTGTCCGCAAAAAGCCTCCCACATTCCCCCCAAATGTAGGGCTACACATCCCTCCTTTTCTTACTTGTATATCCCTATCAAACAATTAATATTATCTCCCATGTCTACCAATACATCATCCTCAACCCCTATCTGCCCCCCCCCCCTTTATTATTATTATTATTTTTGAAACATAATAGCATTAAAAGACACCCATTCATATTACAGTATGCGTTCAGTCTCTGTGGGCAGGTCCTCCAGCACTCTGCTATTCTCCACTACCTTTCCTTTTCCGCGCTATCATCTGTTTGGGAATACCAACTAATGCCTCTCGTCTGGGCTGCACATAACTTTTGTACGCATCACTCCTCCACCGCCCGAGCTGCTGGATGACTGCGTCACCGACTCCTGCCTCTGCTGCCATTGTTGCTGCTCCTATCCGGAAGCTATGTCCAGAGTATCCCTCACTGCACACCCCCTTTTTAACGAGTGCTGCCTTTAATTCCGCTACAAAACCAGCCTGAGTGAGTGGTTTTCCCGATACATACTGGAACAATGGTCCCTGCCTCCTGCCTATGGCCACCATGAAGCCAATAACTGCTGCCACAGGACATAGCTTGTCACCCGTGCGGCCTACCACTAATGTGCATCCCTGCCTGAGCTGATCTGTCTTTGACGCTTTCAACTGCACCTTTATCACTGTGGGGTTAGTCATACTGTCTACGGCTACATCCTGCCATGTTAAGTGCACCTCTGGGTTGAACGACCTAGTCGAAGGCACCGTCAGTTCCCCCGATCGCATGAAACCAAAGAATGCTAGCGTAGCTGCTGCCCACAGCATCTTTGCATCTGTACCACCTGGCGTCACACTCCAGCTGGTTCTCAACACTTCTAGCACTTCAGTTGTCATTGGTTTCCTCTGCCTCTGCCTCTTCCCCTGTTCTGCTCTCAACCGCTGCACTCCCCGTCTGACCTGTCCCAGCTTCGCCATTCCACCTAGGTCTGGGTCGCCCAAGCCAGCCTCTACTTGAAGTTGTCGTACTGCCGCCAGGTATACCTTTATGCTACTATGCCTCAGCCCCTCCCCTGCCAGGAATGCTACAAACTGACAGAGCACCTTTTCTGACACAGGGAGGGGCGTCCAGCGGTATTTCCCACAAAATCCTATGTACCTTCCCCTAGCCACCCCATATGAACGTTTCGTCGATGGCGCTATTCCTTTCTGGAACAGTTTATCCACCACTTCCTCCAATCTGGATCTCTGCCTGCTTGCCTCTCCCTGATTACCACTTGAAGAGTTTCTTCTCTCACTACTTCTGCTTTCTGCAACATCTGTGGGCACAATTGAAATGCAATATCCATCTTGTTTCTCGATATTGCATCCGCCAATTCATTGTCAACTCCCCTTACGTGTTCCGCCCTTACATGAATGGCCCATTTAGCCTCTAAGAATGCCAGGCACCTTCTAAGATGCATAGCCTCTGCCTCTTTACTGGATCCGGAATTGACAATGGCTACTACTGCCATGTTGTCACATCTTGCTATAACCAGCTTTCCTTGCCAGAGTTTTCCCCAAGTGGCCACTGATATCACAATTGGGAGGAGTTCTTTTGCCGTGATCCCATAACTGGCTGATTCACCCAGACCTTGCCATGGCAGCTGGATCCATTTTGTCTCCCACCATGCGCCACATCCCCAGCTCCCTGACGCATCAGAAGTCAGGACTACCTCTGCGTTCGCTCTGCCCACATGCCACATCATAGCTGTGCCATTCCAGTCCTACCCGAACTGGTACCATCATTCAACATCTGCTCTAGCTTCCCTGCTAAGCCTCACGAATCTATCTATGTGCTGTACCCCTGCCGTCACATCAATAAGACGACGCAGGAAGGACCTCCCTGCTCGTATGGCCTTACAGGCATGACTCAAGATGCCTATGACTGAGAGCAATTGTCTCTTCCTGCATGCTTTCATCCCTCGTACGTCACCCAGAGTACTTCTCAGTTTCTCTAGTTTTTCTTGCGGGAGGCGGATCTCTAGCTTTTGTGAATCTAACTCCATTCCCAGGAATGTTAATGTTGTGGTAGGGCCCTCATCTTTTTCGGGCTCTGTTGGCATGCCTACCTCCTGGCACACCTGCTTCAACAGCTTGAAGTTCTGGCTGCATTCATCACTTCCTTCCCTTCCAACAGTAATAAAGTCATCTATGTAGTGCCTCATCCACGTCGCTCCTCTATTACACATCGCCCACTGGAGGAGGTCTGCTGCGACCGTGAACAGGAGGGGCGCCGAGCGCAGCCCGAACGGCAGGCATCCATCCACCAACAATTGGCCTTTCCACTGCATCCCCAGGAGGCCCCTGTCCTCCGGGTGAACTGGGATGTTCCTGTAGGCCTGCTTTATGTCTGCTTTTGCCATCAATGCTCCCATGCCCAGCTCCAACACTCTCCTCATGACCTCGTCTACTGACGTATATGACAAAGATGACAGCTCGGCACTTATCCCGTCATTCACGCTGCCTCCTCTTGGCGAGGATAAGTCTACTATCAGGCGCCAGCGCCCGACCTTGCCCTTCTTCGGGATCACCCCAAATGGACTACAGTGGACCCCCAAAGCTTGAGCTTGCTCGGACTTTCCCACCGCAAAGACTCTGCCCCCCTCCTGCTCCTTCTCCAGGTACTCTTGCACCACTTCTGGGTGCTGTTTCACTGAGGACAGGTTCTGCCTTGACTGCCTCAAGCTTCCAGGGTCGTGCTGGAATCCGATGCGGAAACCGTGCCTTATGCCTCTCACCATCCAGTCTGCCAGCCGTCTATCTGGGTGGCCCGCTAGCACCTCCTGCCACGCTGATGCTTGGAGAGGGGTGTGTATTGCCTGCGCTTCTGCAGGCAGCTTGCACTGAACCGTACTTGACCTCCTCTCCAGCTCTTGTGCCTGCCAGCCCGTGCCATTCCCTGCAGACCATGTAATGATTTCACTCCCTCCCCTTACTCTATGCCCCCTATCCCCTTTTTGCAGTCCTTATTGATTATTACGCGCCAAATTACCCCCCTCTACTAACTAATATCCCCCCTGTCTTGTATTACTTGTTTAATATCAATACATATGACTACATCTGCATGTAACTATCCATGACAATGTGCCATCAATTGCTAATGTTCGTGATTATGACATTCTGATAGTTATACTTTTGGGGCTGCCTGGCACTGCGATACTGGGTGTGCCCCCCTGCACCTGTTGCACACGTGCAAGTACCGGCACCTAGCGCCAAACTTGCAATCCCCCCGGTAGCGGTTATATTTCCCGCATACTGGGGTCCCAGCATCGGCTCTCTCCTGCTCCAGCTCCGCATGTTCCCTGGGCCTTTTTCTGGACCCTGCCTGGCTCCCTTTCGCCGGCTCTTTTGCAGCTGCCACTGGGAGGGCCTGCGCCGTGAAGCATTCTGTATACAGGCCCGCATCCAGTGTTGCCCACTTCCGATGCTCATCTCCCGCCACCATCTGTCGGAATCGCCTGTCATATTCCTCGCAGGCCGGCCAGGCAAATTTCTGGGCCGCCCTAACAATGGCATCCATATAACCGAGGAAGTCAACCAGTTTCTCAGAGTCCGTGGTAGCCACAGCGCCAATGTAGAGCACAAAGCACCTTGTCCAGGTCATCACATCCGGAATCCTCCTCCTTGTCCTCCTGTAGTCTGCCGCCTGTACAATGAGTAGCTGCTCGCTAGACATTGTGCTCACCGAGGTACCCTCTGGCAAGGCTGGAGGCAGTTCTGCAAAATCTATATACTCCCCTCTCCTGATTTTCCGGGCCAACACCGCTGGTATAGCCGATAGACCTGCCCCCAGCTTGACTGGGCCTGCCTTCCTCGGCACTGCCTCCGCTTTTCCTGCCGACCCCCCAGCCTGTGCCAGTCTGTCTGCTGCCTCTTGCAGGACACTTATCCCCGTGTCGTCACCTGCCGGCTCCTCCCTTATGCCAAGCCCTACCAGGCTTGCTGCCGTTAGTGGGGCCCCTGCATAGTATCAAAATGGAACAACGTGTCAGCCTTGCTTGATACCCTCCGCTCCTCTCTTAACTATACTGTCCTCGCTTATCATGTCACTATCCTGAGTGCTACTCCCTCTTACTATTCATATTACACTTATTGCCATCGTTATCTGTTTATTGTGCCTCGATATACTATATAGGCCTGACCCCCTCAGGAGACCCCCCTTGCTAACCCCATTCTGCCGATGTCAATGGACGGCACTGCACACTATAGTCGGCTATAAGTACCCACTGTCAGTGTCAGCCATCAGCGCACTCAGCTAGTGTCAGCAATCAGCACACTCCGCTAGTGTCAGCCATCAGCCCACTCACTAGAGTCAGCAATCCGCACACTCAGCTAGTGTCAGCCAACAGCACACTCAGCTAGTGTCCGCAATCCGCACACTCCGCTGGTGTCAGCAATCCGCACCCTCAGCCCGTGTCAGCAGTCGGCACACTCAGCTAGTGTCAGCAATCGGCACACTCCGCTAGTGACAGCCATCAGCACCCTCAGCTAGTGTCAGCAATCCGCACACTCCGCTAGTGTCGGCAATCAGCACCCTCAGCTAGTGTCAGCAGTCGGCACACTAAGCTAGTGTCAGCAGTCGGCACACTCAACTAGTGTCAGCAATCAGCACACACAGCTAGTGTCAGCCATCAGCACACTCAGCTAGTGTCAGCACTCAGCACACTCAGCTAGTGTCAGCACTCAGCACACTCAGCTAGTGTCAGCACTCAGCACGCTCAGCTAGTGTCAGCACACTCAGCTAGAGTCAGCAGTCGGCACACTCAGCTAGTGTCAGCACTCAGCACACTCAGCTAGTGTCAGCACTCAGCACGCTCAGCTTCAGCACACTCAGCTAGAGTCAGCAATCGGCACACTCAGCTAGTGTCAGCAATCAGTACCCTCAGCTAGTGTCCCACTCAGCACACTCAGCTAGTGCCAGCACTCAGCACACTCAGCTAGTGACAGCACTCGGCACACTCAGCCAGTGTCAGCAATTAGCCCCTCAGCCAGCGTCAGCAATCAGGCATACTCAGCTAGTGTCAGCCATCAGCAAACAAGCAGCTAGGGAAAGCCATTGCCCAGATTGTTGCTGGCCCACCCCCAGCCACCCCCAGCTGGCAGCTGGTCTCGGCAACACCAGCCTTCCCTACAATATCTGCACTTCTCCCGCCCCTAATACCATTCCCCTTACACATACCCCCCCCCTTAATTCCTAATACCCTTACTACCTCAGCTACTGCCCACTAATTGTTCTCTGGCCTTACACTCTCCGAGCCTGAAAGGTCACACCTCAGTTGCCACTGCAGGTGGAAAACGGCTAAGGAGGACGCCCTTAATTAAGTCCTACCCACACTATGCTCACCTAGTTCCGCTTCGCTTCTCCCCTCCTGTTCCCTTCGTTTGCCATCAAGCCTCGCTTCCAGCCTTTTAACTATTTCATCCATAGCTGACTCCGGCAGATTCAGGCACGCCTCCTCCTCGCTCATTCTTCGTACAACCGTGCTGGTCTTAATTATTATTTCTTGTGCCCGTCTCTGTCTCTCTTGCTCGGTGTCTGACCATGGTGTCTGACCATGCATGCGGACTGATTTTTTGTGCCACGTTATCGCGCACGTGACCCCTCCTAGAGTTGCCATGCGCATACTAACTGCGTTGGTCTGTCCTCCCTGATACTGACCCTTTACCCAGCTACCTTGCGGTGCTTGTCTCCCAGGTTAACTTATATTAACTCTACGCGTTAATATACATTAAATCCAATTAGAAAAATAGTTGAGAATTAATTTTTGTTTTTGTTATTATTATTATTCTTATTTGCAATAGTGGACATGTTTTTTGCATATTTTAAACCTCTCTTTACTTTCCAGTCTCTGGTGCCTCTTATGAGCATGCCCAGACATGAGTTCCCTCTCTTTTTTTTCTTCCAGATACTGGTGCCTTTATGAGCGTGCTCAGACATGACTGTCCCTCTTTTTTTCAGATGCTGGTGCCTTTTATGAGCATGCTCAGACTTGACTTTCCCCCCCTTTTTTTCCAGATGCTGGTTGATGCCTTTATGAGCATGCTCAGACATGAGTTTCCCTCTCTTTTTTTAATTTGCTGGTGCATTTTTATGAGAGGACTCTCATACATTGCTTTCCCTCGTTTTTTCCTATAGTTTGTAATTGTCTATTTTACTTTTGCTATTTGAAGTCTAGTTTGTTCCAGAAATACAGTAAGTTGTGTATTTATATTGCTGTGCTTGTTATTTACAGTTTCTTACAGTGTTTATAAAAATTGTATGCTTGTGTATTTTAATGTTGTATGTTTGTATTTAATGTATGTTTACGTGTTGGCAATTTTTATACACATGTAGCACAGTGACTATCCTAAGCAAATTCCAAACAGTCATAGAATGAGAGTAAGCAGCTTTTTCTTCAGCATTCTGTTACTGTTTTGGCTTAGTTTCAATACTGCTTTGGCCTAGTTTCAATACTGCTTACATAAAACACTAATAAAATTTGTCAAACTTTTCTTTCAATTTACTGCTAAAAGCTAGAAAATCTTCCACAGCTATATCAGCAAGCTAAAGCCTTATACTCCCAGTTCAGTGCTTTTGGATGACGCACAAACCAGCTCGTACAAAAATCTTGCTTTATTTTTGACTAAGCAGACAGACTTAATTTCTGACAAACACACCACTCTAACCAGGTTCCCACTTGGTAGGCTCTTTGCCAGACAGTAGTTCCTCTAATTTTTAAAATTATCTAATCCAGCCATGGTCCTAACATCTACGAAACATCAGTAGTTAGGACGTGATACCATAAGTCTCTGACAATGTGATAGCATACTCTCTGACGATGTGATAACATATTCTCTTACATTGTGATAACATACTTTCTGACAATGTGATAACACTCTCTGATGATGTAATAACATACACTCTGACAATCTGATAACATACTCTCTGACGATGTGATAACATACTCTCTGACGATGTGATAACATACTCTCTGACGATGTGATAACACTCTCTGATGATGTAATAACACACACTCTGACAATCTGATAACATACTCTCTGACGATGTGATAACATACTCTCTGACGATGTGATAACATACTCTCTGACGATGTGATAACATATTCTCTTACATTGTGATAACATACTTTCTGACATTGTGGTAACATACTCTCTGACGATGTGATAACATTCTCTTACATTGTGATAACATACTTTCTGACATTGTGATAACATACTCTCTGACGATGTGATAACATACTCTCTGACGATGTGATAACATACTCTCTGACGATGTGATAACATTCTCTTACATTGTGATAACATACTTTCTGACATTGTGATAACATACTCTCTGACGATGTGATAACATACTCTCTGACGATGTGATAACATACTCTCTGATGATGTGATAACATTCTCTTACATTGTGATAACATACTTTCTGACATTGTGATAACATACTCTCTGACGATGTGATAACATACTCTCTGACGATGTGATAACATACTCTCTGACGATGTGATAACATTCTCTTACATTGTGATAACATACTTTCTGACATTGTGATAACATACTTTCTGACATTGTGATAACATACTCTCTGACGATGTGATAACATTCTCTTACATTGTGATAACATACTTTCTGACATTGTGATAACATACTTTCTGACATTGTGATAACATACTTTCTGACATTGTGATAACATACTCTCTGACGATGTAATAACATTCTCTAAAGTTGACTTGTACTGTTTTTATCTGTACTCTTTTTTATCTTTGCACTCACTGGTTGTTATGTTAAATTGAATTCAAAACTTTTTTCTGGGCTAAATAAAATACACGAAAAAAAAAGACACTTCTTTTTATTGTATGTTTGTGTGTTTTTAAAGTAATGTTGCTAACTATATTATTTTACGCTATGTTTATGTAAAAAAAGATACTTTTCTTTATTGTATGTTTGTGTGTTTATTTTTTCTATTTCAGTACTGTTGCTAACTCTGTTATTTTTAATATCACATTATGTTTATGTATCTAAGCATTGTAAGAAAGTGTATGTTTGTGTGTTTGTATGTTTGTATGTTATAGAGTTAGTATGCATGTCCATTTCTCTATATGTGTTTATCTACAGTTTACAAAGTATATTTATATGGCATATGCATTGCTTATAGGAATCAATGTGTTTGTGTTTGTTTTTAATATGTATTTGTTTATCAAACATGAAGTCCGTGTGTTTATATGCATAAATAATTAATGCTTTTTGTTTGTTTGTTTACTTGTAATTTAAATATATATTTTTATTTATTTGCATTTAGAGAGATCTCCATCCTCAAGCCTCACTTCACTGGGAACACTGCCATACCTGGAGTGAGTATGTCTATCCTAAACAATGTGCAGTACTACAGGATACAGTAATAATACTGGATTATAAGGACACACTTCACATCTCTACTGACCTTCACTCATGGACTACTACTAATGCACCATATGGAGCCACGTCCCTAACTACCTACCAGTCTAAGTTTGTATTGGTTGGTGGACGTCTTCCCTTTACTATTGAACCCACTAACTCTCTGTTGACTAGCACTACTGGTCTAGACTGGGAGCCATCGCTACGTGCCATGCCTACTCGTCGCTACAGAGCATCATCAGTTAGTGGAGGATCACCGGAGGTCCTGGTCGTGGCTGGTGGGAGTGTCTCACATTACGAGAAGTTGGATGTAGTGGAAGTTCTACTCAACGACCATTGGACGACTGCAGACTCACTTCCTTCTTCATGCAGCAACATGCGATCAACATTCCATGAAGGCAACTTCTACTTCACAGGAGGAGGTTTTGGCAAGGAGAGGATTCTATTTATATGCACTTTAGAGTCTCTCACAGCATCTGCTAGTAATGGCAGGACAACTCCACTAACAATATGGAGGACAGTAACCACATCTACTAGCACCTCAGCTATGGCCTCTTCCTTATCTAATCTAATCTGCATGGATGATTATTCTAAGGTTAGAATTTATTCCAACAAGACAGAGAAGTGGATTAAGACTACTAGTGAGGGAGATGGACCAGGTCATCAGTATAATAGAGGATACATAGCTACTGCAGTCTTGTCTACTGGACAGTTACTGGTTGCTGTTGAAGATGGAGTGTATAAAGGAACTCTGTCAGGTTAGTGTATGCAAATAGCAGCTTCTCTCTAGAAGAAAGTATGATATGTAATGATTAGCTGAGAATGTCTGAGCTAAATTGCAGCTGGTGCACTGGCAGCTGCTTCTACTGGCTTAGCTCCAGGCTATAAAACCAGCTGCCCACACTCCTATTGCTGGAGCCAGCTGAGGGTAGAAGCATAGGAGTGTGTGGGTTATTGTAGAGTAAAACCTGTGCAACTATATCACTTGTAATTATAGGACTACTGTAAACTCACAGCTTTAGGAGCAATAATCAAGTGCTACTTCATTAGCTAGATGTCACTACAAAAGGCATCAAAGCACAGGAGTGTGTGAGCTATTACCAGTGTGAATAATAAAAGTTGTGTCAAGAGTCATTAGTGCATATGCAATAGGAGAGTTACATAGTTTAAGAAAGGGGATATTTTCTTTGGAAACCACTTCATTTGAGCAAGAAATCCCAGTGTCTCTATCAAGTTTTGTGTTCATTGAAGTAGTTCTATTTACTATCAGTTCTCCAAAAAAATGGACTTATTTTTTATTTTGTGTGATAGATGACTACAAGTATGAAGAAGCATACAAACACTTTATTGTTTCCAAGGAGGTTCTGGAGCTTCTGTCTTTAAAGCTTATGTTTCTTGGTCCACCACGACAAGGCAAGACTACAACTCGCCGTCGCGTTACGAAAGAGATCATAGATCTTGTGTCAGCCAAAGAAGAGGAACAGATTCATGGCAGCACAGGCACAGTGGAGTGTTGCTCTAATATGCTAGTCCAAGGCACGTCTGATGCAACCACACCAGATAAGGGAACAAACTGGACCATTGTACAGAATCTCACTGAGGAAGCATCTCTACTCCTTCATAGTCTTAGAAAAGGTCTGGAGACTAAATTTACTTCTGAGGCTGCAGCTCGTCCCCGTGGAGATATTGCAACGATGGCAGAGGTCAGTCAGGCTAGCAGTACAGAGCAGTTTCGCCTTGTGGAAAAACCACCACAACCAACATTGAAACAGTCCAGACAAAATAAATCCTCTCTTCTTTCACCAACACATGTCCAACTAGCTGATGAGGTGGTAACATCACAAGATTATTCTGAAATAGCTGCCATATACGAGAGAGTGTCAAGGCAATCACAGTTTTCAGAAATTATGAAGCATTCTTTCAAAGCTTTCTTGAGAATGGAGGACACTGGAGGGCAGCCTGAGCTGATGGACATGCTACCAGCACTCACCATAGGACCTGGCCTCTACTTGCTGTTCTTTAGCTACAAGTTCAAGTTAGATGAGGAGTATCGAGTCTTTTATCAGAGAGCTTCAGGAGAGACAACTGCACCAGAGAACTCTGAGTTTACTCTGCAAGAGATGCTTTTGCGTACCCTGGCCAGTGTATCTTGTTTCAGTTCCTCCGCCCATCTTCAACCTCTACCAGGAGCAGACAACTCGCCCATCATTGGTGAGATACTCGAGTCCTCCAAGTCAGTAGTGTATATTGTGGGTACTCACAAAGATCAGGTTTCTGAGGAAGACATCGCTACAGTCGACTCACAGCTTCAAAAGGTGATTCGAGACACAGACTTCTATAGAAAGGGCATATTGCAGTTCTGCTCACAAGACAAGCTTGTCGTTTCTTTGGACAACATGAAAGGCGGAGTAGAAGAAATCCATCACTTGCACCAGCTACTGGAGAATGCCATGGAGAAACACTTTAAGAAGCTGCAGATTCCAGCTGTGTGGCTTCTGTTCAGCTTGTGTCTTCGCATGAGAGAGGTGAGGACAGCCAGCCTGGAGACCTGCATGGCCTTGTCCAATGCATTCAATATGACACCCTATGAGACAAAAGTAGCTCTGTGGTTTCTTCACCACCATGCCAGTGTTCTGATGTACTTCCCCAGTGTGCCTTGTTTGGAAGACCTGGTCATCATAGACATCCAGGTAGTGTATGACAGTATCACTGGTGTCATTCTCAAAGCCATGAGCTTTGATAGCGTAGGTCAGGCCACATCAGAGAGATTCAGGAAGACAGGCAGATTCACTATGAAAGATTTGAAATCAGCTACATCTAAAATTTCAGGTGTCATTCCACCAGAGCAGCTGGTAGCTTTGCTTGCATATCTTCACATTATAGCTGAGATTGTGTCAGTTGAATATTCTAAGTCGGTCTTAGAAGAGGAGAAAGAGTACATCATACCTTGCGTGTTAGAAAACACGAGTGCAAAGGAACTTGACCTATTCCACAAAGAATCCTGTCGGTCATGTTTGGTGGAGCCTTTCTTGATGTACTTCAGTAGTGGGTTTACTCCTATGGGACTCTTTTCTGCTTCCATGGCTTGTCTTGTATCTAACAAGTCCTTCACTTTCGTCAGAGAAGGTGTCAAGAAAAACATGGTGCACTTTTTGTACGGATCTAATTTAATTCGTGTAACATTTGTATCTCGATCTAAATATTTTGAAGTTGTAGTTTCATGTGATCCTACATTCCAAGACTCCATTCATCATGAATGTACCGCTTTAAAACAAGAAATAGAGAACACTCTAAAGAAGGCCAGTTCCAGAATGAACTACAACAGCTACATGGACTACCAGTTTGCCTTTGATTGTCGTTCACATGAAGGAGGGAATCATCTCGGGGTCGTTGATGGAGCGCACTCTGACCCCAAAGTCATGAAATGTCTCTTCAATCCTGACAGCCCACAAGCAGTTGTACTTACCAATAGACACCTCATTTGGTATGGACAGGTATGTAGAAATAGATTATGTATTCTAGATTGTGTTTACTAACTCTCATATACTTGGTATTAGAAATATGAAAAGAAAGATCCTGCAGTAGAAATCTCTGAAAGTAAGTCAAGTTGTTATTTGTATTTAGCTAGTATTATTGAGAATGTTTTATTATTAGGTGGCAATGACTTAAGTATATTTCTGAGTGTGTATCCTGACTTGGTTCGCTCAGTGACGCCTTGTGTTATGACAGTAGCTGATCACTGCTACAGTATTGGACTCATATCTCCTGACATGTATGACCAGCTCCTTCAACGTCAGAACTGGATTGATGTAGAGAAGACAAGGAACCTTCTGAGTAGCATTCGTACAGTCTTATCATCTAGACCTACTGCCCTCAAGGAGTTTATTACTGTATTGTCTCAAGTGGACTATTGTAGACAAGTGGCAGATCAAATACAGCAACGACTCTAGTAAGTATGTTTATTGTATTGTATTGTTACTATTATTATTATTATTATTGTGTCACAGTCCCGAGTATGACGAGGAGAAGATGAGAGTGAAGAGAAGGAGAGTGGATTAGAGTAGAAGAGTAGAAAGAGACTGAGAATCCAAGTGAACAGATTACTGTATGTTATGTGTGATAGAATTGTGGATTAAACTGTCAGCACTTCATTGAGAAAGCACAATGTTGATTTCACAATATTTACTGTTTTATAATATCTCGTACTTTAAACATTCAAAATTATATTTTAAATTCTACTTTTTCTGTTAAAAACTTTCAATTTAATGCGGTTTAATTGTTAATGCTATTAAAATGAGTTAAGAGGATTAATTATTAGCCATATATTATAATAGCATACAAAGGTAGCTAGTGTATGTTTTCAAGTGGTTTGAATTGGTAGCTAATGGTGGGTCACACAACTAGCAATAACTTGAGTATATTTCTGTATCGTGACTTGGTCCACTCAGTGATGAGGTCAACTTTTGGACTGGATGGCACAGGTGAGGCCAGACTTCTGGATAACATCCATACAGTCTTGTTATTACACTGTGTTATGTTTACTCATGTTTTGTGTGTGCAATTCCTTGTGGCTGGAGAATTTCTATCCTTCATTCTTTATAAGTTTCATTGGGTGTAGCACGTATTACACTAAAACTTCAATGAATGACCTCTCACAAAGCGACTAACCTCCAAATCATGCATCCACCACTGATTGCAGCTAACTCTACTTACTCCTCTAACTATTTGTCAAATCCTAAGTCTATTTATACTTGCAAATTGTAGTTGTCTTCCTGTAGCTTCACAACTTCACAGCAGTTATGTTTGGTAAAGGGAGTATCTACATAATAATACTAACACTGGAAAAGCACTATATTTTAGTACCCCATGTGTTGTAATTCTCCAAGAGAATTAGAATTGCTACTTTACATGTAAGTATGCATTGCTAAAAAACACAACAGTAGTTGAAAATAGGACTGGAAATTCATAGACTATCTTTGCTAAATGCAATGTCATGTCAACCAAACCTACGTGTATATACATGAAAAAAAATAAACAACACGTCAACTGAGAATCTTCTATTGTAATGCATTGCTACTATTGCTGTCTTGTGATTTGAGTTGATTTTTACAGTCTGAAGTGAACTAGTATAATAATACAGGATATTTTGCTACATGGGAGAGACTTGGTATGGATGTTAAAGTTAGGAAACCAAATCAAATTAAAAGAAAAATTCTAAAGAAATAATATAGAATCTTTAAGGAACATATTTGGTTTGGTTTGGAATTTCTATACAGCTCAAATTGCTTCAAAATAAGATATTGTAAAATAAAAATATGACAGTCAAGTATTAATTACAAATTTTAATCTTTAGTCAATATTTCTTGAGTTCATACACACACACACACACACACAACAAGAACAACAACAACAACATCAACATTTTAACTAGTACACACAAAAGTTTTATGGCATGCATAACAACCCACAGTTTAAATACACTTCAAAAAGTTTAGAATATTCTTTAGAAAATTATTATGAAGAAACATCCAGCCATTAATAAAATACTCTAAAAGTACTTAAGGTTGCAGTTGTAAAGGAAACTCATTCTTAGCTAATTCATTTATCTTCTACAGCTAACAGCTGCTTTTAGGAGCACCTAGGTACATGTACATAACAGCTGCAATTTGACTGGCAGTAGGAATTTAATGAAAGATGACCTCTGAGCAGGCTGACCTCACTACTATAATTTTACCTGAAAATATTTATTAAAAATCACACAAACACATACACACAAACAAAAACCCTCTCTCCTCTAAACATCAATAACACAATTTGAAGGGGAAAATTTATATGGTCATGAACTAATCATAATAGTTAATAATAATAGTGAGATTAATAAGAACTGCAGTTATGGCTAACACTCACAAGATATTTACACCTCAACTTGTAACCCCATATGCACATCTAAGAATAGTCACATAGTGAATGAGTGAATAACTGGTCTCTACTTTCTTGCTGCACCACAATTAATTTATCTTCCACACCAACCCATATTCACTCCACTATCACAACACACACACATACACCCCCCCCCCCCCCCCCCCCCCCCCACACACACACATACACACCCCATGTGGTGTGTGTATACAATATGTACATACACAAATTCTCTCTTTCCTAAACAAAAATTATTATTGAAACAAACTCACCCAGTCTATTCACATGGCTGCAATTTGGGTAACATTCTCAAACAGCTGCAATTGGGAGCTTCATCCTGACCTCTCATGCAGAATGACCTCTAGACTGACCTTACTATAATTAGCTGAAAAAAATTATTACTCACACAAGAAAGACACAAACACATACACACAACTCTCTATGGTTATAGCTGTATTTGTAATTGTAATTAAAAGATGCAATAGTAATATAATATCTGGGTAACTATGGTTATAGCTGAAGCTTACAAGATATTTATACCTCTACCACAGAACACTAAAATGTGTCACATTGTCACATATGTACTTGTTCTTGCACAACAAGCAATTCTAACCCACTTATTCATTCCCCCTAATTCTGACCCTAATTAAATGGCCACTGAAATGACAACTATGCTGTGATTGTTTCATCCTTATTAGGAATCATCAGTATGTTATAATCACTATGAAGTCATGGATGACAGTGTACTATAATAACTTATATAATAATGTAGCACTAAATAATTATAGGATATACCCATAACTTCATAATGATAAACATAGACAATCAGTGTGTGTGTTTTTATGGTGATCGACATTTTTTCTTATCTGTTATATCCATTATTATTATTGATGTCTAGTCGAAAAAACAGTTCAAATTATACACATACAAACTCTTCTCATACACACTGAAATATCATCACACACATACACTCTCTCCTCCTACATCATCACGCACATACACACACTCTCTTCCCACATACTGAAATATCATGACACACACACACTCTCCTCCTGCACACTGAAATATCATCACATACACTTCTATAGTTTAGTAGTAATATTAAAATTATTTTGCAGAGGAAGTTCTTAAACTGTCAGATAGCAGATGAACAGAAAGCTATCCAACTTCTTTGTGAAATCAAATCTGGATATGTTGATTGACAAGAATACAGCTTTCTAATAGTGCAAACCCTGGATGAGTAGCTGTTTTGGTTCAAAAGATATTCAAGTTATTTTCTGGCCAACTCAACTTGGACAGACTATAGACACCTAACCAGCCTCTGGTTATATCTAGGGCAGCTGCTTCATTGAGAGGTGGTGATATTACCACAACCCATTAGTGATATGACCAAATAAGGTCATACTGGAACTGGAGTAAAGTACACTATAATAACAATAACAGAAAAATAATCATCTCAGGCATTGCTAGTTCAGTTTTAAATGTATTTTGTTCCATTTACACCTTTATTCCAAACTATTAAACCCTCAACTATGACTATAACCTCCCTCTTCTATTTCCAGCTAATTCAACTCTAGTACACTGCTTGTCTCTTTAAGTTAAGTTAAACTTACCCGCCCTCCCCCTCTATAACCACTGAGATATGACACTGAGCATACTAGTAGCTGAAACCAGGGTTCCTGAGTTCAAATTCCCAGCAACAATTAAGATTTTTTTAATTTTTTCCTTTGCTTTTTCCCAGACCCCTTTAAGTAAGAAAGTTTAAATCTGGTTTGTGTGAAGGGTCAGAACTTGATAATTGTGATGATAAAGCCTTTTCAATCCACTAATTCTGGCTCCTCACTGCAGAAAGGGGAGGTATTTCCAATCGACACCGAACAGGTGTTCTGACGGCACATAATTGGTGGTCTGTTGAGTACGAGACTGCAAGAAGTGGTACTATAGACTCAACATATAAAGGGAAAATGTGAAGGTCTTGGAAGTCGTGGATTGTAGCTTATGGAAAAGAGTAGACAAACAGCAAGTCTGATAGCACAGGTATTGTGATTTTTACAATTAAGAAATATGGCTGCTGAATTTTTTTTTTTGTAATGAAACTTTAGCTAAAAATATAATCAGCATAAATTAGAAAGATCCATATTAATATTTGCTCTTTTTCTGGCTTAAACACTTTTAAATTTACTAGGTCCCTCTTACCACAAAAGTAACCTCATAACCACACAAACATTTTGTGGAAAGGTTGATATATTAATGTGCTAGTATGCTGAAATGGAAAAGAGTAGACAAACAGCAAGTCTGATAGCACATGTATTGTGATTTTTACAATTAAGAAATATGGCAGCTGGAATGCTAACTGTTGAGTTGTCTGTGCACTTGAAATGTTTTATAGTACTATGAGGAACAAACTCAGACTCCATCACATAGAAGATGAATAAGTCGTGTATGAAACTTTGCAAGAAACCTGAAGCTGCTGAGACCGTCAGAAATAGAGTTTCAATTAGTACCATTGGTAACGGCAAGTCCGAATTATTTTAAACTATTCTTTGTGCAGACAATAAACGTTTTTTATGTCATAGTAAATAATTATGTCTGTACTTGCTTTTAAATTATATCTCTTGCTGAATGTCTGAGCAAAAAATAAAAATAAAAAATAAAATAATATTTTTAATTTTCATGTTACCAAACTGGTCATCATAAACTTGGCGGTGAAAGGATTAAATACTAGCAAAATTTATGATTACATGAAATACATG
>WLWD01005496.1_pt1 | contig 22467 bp, 18 predicted proteins | sample 6712731 | NCBI WGS metagenome assembly WLWD01 (sample SAMN12718690, study PRJNA576275) | sponge metagenome | isolation source: marine sponge | host: Mycale hentscheli | place: New Zealand: South Island, Marlborough, Capsize Point | collected 2014-11-01
TTAGCTTAAACACCATCTTGTTGCCAACAATTCACTTTCTTTTGGGTAGTTCAAATAGGTCCCATAATTCATTCTCAGAAAAAAAGACTCAAAATTGTGTCCTTTCATTTGCTTCTGCAAAACTAGGCATAGCTTCTTCAAGTGTCTGTAGGTCCTCAAAATTCTCACGTGTATTATTCACTTATGTTCTACAACGTACATACATTTAGAATCAAAGTCTTACTAAGTTTTCAAAGAATATTACATCAGCATGAAGCATGGACAGGAGCAAAATTAAAATGGGTCATTTCAAAGTGTTTGGATGTGCCACTGTGATTCATATAAGTGACAGAAGTTACACTCAAAGTCTAATTTATGATATATAAAGGAACTTTTTTTTATTTAATAGGTCAAGAGTGTTGTTGTTGTTTTTCAGTATGAGTTGGGAATTTTTGTGAGTTTTCACATGGAATAGTCACAGCCAAAAAAAAAAAAGTAGAGAAGTTTTTTTGTGGATTAAAAAATGATGATAATGATTAATTCTGTTTTTAACTCAAAGTGTGCGGCCATTGTTCAAGAGCCTTGCAAAATATTTGACTTTTCCACCAGTGATAATTTGAATCCTGAAATAAAAACAGTATCTGATATAGTACCTGAATAGCTAATTTTAAGAAGAGCTACAATTGTACCTGACCTTTGGGAGCTTGAATCAAACATTTAACCTCTTTGGTTTATCCTTTTGAACACTTTATTCTGTTTGAAATTCTCGGAAACAGTAAATTTGTGCCTTATACTTTCCCTTTTCAAGTGCTCCTCAAATTATTTGGACACATATTCACCACCACTGTTATTACAAATTGTCTTCACAACATTATTATGATGCATTTTTATTTTCGACCAATGTTTCCCACTCCTTGAAACTACTGAACACTTCATGTATATGATCACAGACATTACACATAGTGAGTAAAGTTATAAAATATACTCTGCGCCACTGGACTCATTTTTTGTGCAAATATCATGTGTTCACTTGCTATTGAAATTTGAAATTGTGCTTCTTTTAGTCACACACTAATTTGCAGTGAGAAACATCCAATTTACACACAAGGTGCTTAGCCGGATTTTGTATACCAGATGAGCTAATTTGCCTATACCACTGGTGCCAGAAATCACCTTTACAAATATCATTACAGAATTCCAGAAATCATTACAAATATATTATTATTGTAGGTGGCAATAACTTGAGAATATTTCTGAGTGTGTATCCTGACTTGGTCCACTCAGTGATGCCTTGTGTTATGACAGTAGCTGATCACTGCTACAGTATAGGACTCCTATCTCCTAACATGTATGACCAGCTCCTTCACCGTCACAACTTGACTGATAAAGACAAGGCAAGGATCGTTCTGAATAGCATTCGTACAGTCTTATCAACTAGACCTACTGCCCTCAAGGAGTTTGTTTCTGTATTGTTTCAAGTGGGCGAATGTACACAAATGGCAGATAAAATACAGCACCAGCTCCTGCAAATAGGTGAACTCATAATATATCTATATATATTTCTTTATAATGTTTGATAAAATAATATCATTTTGATTTATATCCATAAAAGTCATCATAATTGTAACCATACCTACAATCTCTACCTGTATTACTCTCCTCCAATCACCAGTGAAAGTATTTTGTACCACAAATAGTGGTTAAGCTACACTCATACGATTTTTTTTGTTGATAAAATAGTGCGATGCACAAATATATGGTATAGCTAAAAATAATAATATCACAGTTCTTTTTGCTTCCAAGGGAATTCCGTTTTTTTTTTACTTTCATATAATTAGAAACTTTCTTTGTGAATGATGTAAGACCTGACATGGAGATTTAAAGTCTTGTCTTGTGAACCCCACTGGATAGCATTGCTCAATCATCACTTCTTTTTTTTTAAGACAGCGGAACTATTTTGCCATCTTTCCTTGCAGATTCCACCAATTTTTTTAGCTACACCAGTAGTCACTGTAATTACTACTAACCAATATGACGACCCTTTACCAAGCCAAGCAATGACTATGTTTTACCGAACCATTTAGCTCTTGAATTATTCATGAATACACACCATCATCGTTGTTACTACCTGTTATAATAAATAGTAATTTTGAACAGCTAGATATCAACCACTATACTACAAATAATTCAGCTGAATTAAATTGTTAGTTACCCAATGGTATTAACTTTTGATTTAGGTTGTACCAAAATTGAGATAAGACAAATACCTAGAACCACAAACTATTAGCAAAGGGGATCTTTATATCAAATTGTCCAATGCTGTCCAAGGTTTAGTAAAAATATTCTTTACAGTCTATAGAGATAGAGAGATAGAGAGAGATAAAGGCCACACAGCAACCTATTATGGATAACAAAGCAAGATATATTTGTCTGCTGGACTAATTATTCGCTAGATCCAATTTTATACATATTTACGGAGCAATAAAGGGTTTGTACTTGTGGCAAATTTAATGCAACTTTGCATGGCTAACACTTTTATCGTATGAATAGCTGTGTCTAGTCAATGATATTGCAATATCAATTAAAAGCATAATATTAGAAACAAACAGTCTCTATTATGCTCTCAGCTGAAAAAAATGAGGATAGCAGTATGTACACATAGAGAGTAGTAATTTCCCTGTAGTTCATCTTCCAGCTGTTTACCCACTGAAAGTTCAGGCATGGTTATGGCTTCAGATAGGTCTGGTGACAATTTTTTTTCACATTAGTTGAAATTTTATTCAGGTTAGCTATTACAACAATAGCAAGACTAACTTTTGGAAATTAGTAATGCAGTAGCATAAGGTACTTCTATTCATGTTTCCCTTTCTTGGTCTGCTTTTTCCTGAGTCACATCAATTTTTCCTATTCCTCTTTTCATCAGCTCATGAATTCCCTTTTCCTTCTTAGTTTATCTCTCCTACTCCTCAGTATCTCTGTCCTTTCTGTGTATTTCTTTTACTACTTCATTGAAGCAGTTACATCATCAGCTTTTTTTCACCTGCTTCTATTTTCTTGACCTGTGCATTCTGCTTCTCTGCCTTTCTTCCCATGATTTATAATTAGCTACTGGAGGTGAATTCTCTTTCCCAACTCAGTCCAGCAAATGATTCATGAATACTGACATCCAATGTTCTGTTTTTAGAGCAGGGGGTAGACAGTGAAAACCCTAGGAATAAAAAAAGGGATGAGCCTCAGCTCATAATGGGCTCAGGGTTCACCTCTCCTGGGAAAATTGTGCTAGCTGACAACAGATCATTCATGAGGCCATTTGTCACTATTTCAATATCACTGAGGAAGGTCCACAGACTGAACATTTTGATTATTTTCAATTATATTTTAGCTGTATTGCATATTCAAGTTCAAATAATTATTCTATTTCATTATATTGTTAAAGGCATAATAATGAGTATATACAAATCCACGATAATACTTTCTACAACTTTGTGCATGTTTTAATTTATTGTTTTGAAATTTAGATCACACAACCAGAAATTATAAGCAAGCTTATGAAGATATAATGAAGAGGGAGAAGCAAATTATGAAAGTATTATTTGCTAAGCTTATTTTTTTGGGACCTCCTGAGCGAGGTAAAACTTTAACACGACTACGTTTAGAAAATCCAATATTAAACATGGAATCTAACCCAAAATATAGCAACAATCCTAGCACACCATTGGCAAAGATTGCCACATACGTCATCTCTGATCTCACTCGAACAGCAGCTTTACTGTCAAACAAAGGCTGGAAACCTCTGACGGGAGAAAATGAAGAACTAACTTTATTATTACAGCTACTTTTTAAAATACAGGAAGAGCTGCAGGCAGAGGAAATTCAAACTGTATCAGGAGTTCCTGATGACATGGAAAACAATGTGAGAGGTAATCAACCACTAGGAGCAGCTGCTGATCTTGGTCCCAAAATTTCAGAAATTTTTGATATTTTTGATGAATCAATTGCAACTAGTACATGGGATGAGTTAGCTGGTCAGCTTGAAAATTTGTGTTTGCTATACAACATGAAGGATACTGGAGGTCAGCCAGAATTGATGGATATGCTTCCAGCACTTATAATTGGCCCAGCTCTTTACCTTCTATTTGTCCGATATGGAGATGATCTTGATGCGACTTACAAGGTATCTTTACGTGGAATAACCAATTGTAAAATACCAGACAGGATATCAAGCTGTACAGTAAGACAAAATCTTGTATCAGCTTTGTCCAGTATTTTCTCAATGCAATCTTACTCCAATTTACAAAAAGTGGAGTGTGAGAGTTCCTTATATCGTGATTTGTTGAAAGCCTCCCCTGAGACAGTAGTTTATATCATTGGAACACACAAAGATAAAGTTTCACCTGAACAAAGGGTCGAATTTGATATAAAAGTACAAAAAATCATGAAAGACACCGCTTTTGAGAACATTGTTCACTTCGCGTCGAAAGATGGCTTTGAGTCAGATGATCCAAAAGAAAAAATGCCACAAGACAAAGAGAGGTTAATTTATCCAATAGATAACAATCGTGGTACATCTAACGAGATTAAAGGACTCCAGAAATTTATTCAGAGAGCTTTGAATAAGTTTCCACGTCCAGAAATTCCAGCTCGGTGGCTACCGTTTGCCATGTTTTTACGATTCACAAAAGATAAGTATGTCAGCATACAAGCTTGTTATCAGTTAGGAAAGGAGTGTCGAATGGATGAGGAGGAGACTAAAGTAGCTCTTTGGTTTTTTCACCATTACACAGGAATAATTTTTTATTTTCCGAATGTTCCACAATTGGCAAACATTGTTATATCGGACACCCAAGTTGTGTTTGACAGCATTTCGCGTCTTATTTTTGAAAATGGTGTGGATCTACGGCATGCTGGAGATAAGTTAAGAAAAGTTGGTCAGATATCTTTTGCAGATATTAAAAGTGTATCTGGTGATGTACTGCCACCAGAACAAATGGAAGCACTATTTAGGCACTTTCGAATTATAGCTCCCCTTGGCAAAGCACTTGTAAAAGAAAAATTTGTTGATGAAAATCCAGCTCAATTGTATTTTATGCCGTGTGTTTTACCGAAATGTTCCGATAAAGAACTTGATCAATTGATTCATGAAGTATTGACTAAAGTTTCTCAAAGGTACCACTCGATATCACACTTTCCAATTTTTCAAAAATTACTCCTTAAATTTGAAAATGTTTATCGTATGAAGTTACTCTTTTCATCTGAATTTGTTCCCATTGGATTATTTCCATCAATGATAGCAAGTTTAATTGGTCAAGGATCAGAGGTGAGCAAGACTGTATTACATATATACATTGTGAGAAATATATTAATAATCATTATCGTTGAAAATTATAAAATTCAATGATGAAATGGTGGCCTTGCTGTGCACTATTGTTTTCATTGGGTGTGGTTAGGGGTGTGGTCAAAATACCACTACTTGCCTTTTATGGGGGAAACACTGATGTGAGAAAATTTAGTCTGTTCATTTGTTGATCTGTGGGGGGGAGGAGGAGGCAAGCATGTAGAACTGGTGTGAATGATTAAATAGAAAATGTTGTATTCCGAATTTGTGTATTCCCAAGGAGGCAATGTATAGTTTAATATAATTAATCCATTCAGCAACAAAAACGTGACTGACAAGCTTAACTGACAGTGTGATTCACTGTCATGCAATATCATAAGAAAAACCACATTATGCATTTAAGGTTTATATATTTCCTTATAATACTCTTCCCCACTTAAGTGAGAAGGCAACACTTGTTCAAAATCATAAATAGTTAAGTGGATGTAGGGTGATTCCGGTTTTTAAGTGAATATATCAGAGTTAGCAGAGCTTCCATAAAGGTTGTGGTAGAGGTTCATCTAGAATTAGGGAATTGCATGGTGGCAAACTAATATAGAAGCCTACATTTGACAGATCCCTGGATGTGTTGAGTGAAGCTCTCCTGTAGCACTGCCATGTAGTTCAGGGACAGAACAACGACTCACCGACCCCACAGGAAACAATTATTTTCAATACATAGTTCTGTAGGTCAATTTTTGAATTGTAATAATTCAGCAGACACATTTTTAACGACGGATCTGAAGAGGTAGCCTGACAAATCTTTGAAACAAGAGCCAGGAGAGTAGCGATTTGAGTTCAATTGGACAAGTAAACCTCATTCCTCTTCTGTTCCGCAAACTCCGGAAGTGGCAGTCTTGGTTCACCCAGTGGCCTGCGGTTGGCTTGAATTGAATTGTAGAGTTATAGGCTGACAATAGTAAGGCCCAATGTTGCAGTCTAGCAGCAGTAAGTGGATGAATATGGTTTTTAGACCAAGGATAGCACAGTGGCTTATGGTTAGTGATCAAAACAAATTGCTTACCGTAAATATACTGATGTAGCTTCTGGATACCAAATATAAAAAAATCAGCTTCAAGTTCTAATTAGGCATAATTCTTCTCTTCACCCAACAATGAATGAGAAATAGAAGCAATCAGTTTTTCACTACCATTAATAAGTATGTAAGAAATGGCTGCCAATACCATAAGCTGAAGCATCTCCAACCAGTGTTATAGGTAAGTTTGGATCATGACTTGAACATAGGTAAGAGTGTCCTTCAATTCTTGGGAGGCTTGATCACACTCCTGGTCCTACTTCCATTTTTCAGGATTATACCACGGGTGAGTAATTTCTTGAAGCTTCCTCTAATTTTAATTGCTGAACTCCCAATTTTGAGGTTTACCTTTCACTATAGGCGCGAGAAAATCGGTATTGGTTTGTTTACAGTGACGCATTTACTGTAGTTTTGTAATCCTGCAATTTATGTATGTACCATTTTTTTTAGGTACTGTCACAATTATTACAGTTAAGGAGGTCCACTCATGTTAGTAACGTTCTCCAATATTCTAGCTTTAATAAGCCTATCTAGTTCTTTACTTACTAGTTCCTTTATTGCAAAAAGAATAGGCCTTGGTTTACAGAATTTGGGTTTTGATGACTGTTATAAGTGACTATTTCGCGCGATATGAGTTTACAGTTTCTAGCTCACCAGCCAAACAGCCTTGAGTTTCTCCAAGGTGGAAGGGATCGTGATACTTGATTTATCTGAAAGCAGTCCAGATGTATTCTTTTTAATAAGTCACACCCAATCAGTGAAGATCTTTGCGTGCTTGCCGCTACGAATCTGGCTGCCAGTTTGTTTTGTGATTGATACTCAATATTGACTACAAATTCTCCTAGTACCAGAATTGAATTTCCCAAAGGTTTTCAGATGAATCTAAGAATTCATTAGTGGTTTACCCGCAAATATTAACCGGAATACTACAATGGCTATAGCCAAAACTTCAGCACCGGTGTCCAGCTATAGTCACAATGGCTTACCATCTAGATTTAGCTGATGGCGGATTGGGGATTGTTTCCTGGATGACCCAATTGTGAATAGGTAATACACCTCCTCTTCCTCCTCTGAAGTATTACCAGCAGACGAAGGATTGGCTTGAAGTGGCATCATGGTCGCTTCAGCCATAGTAACCAGATGAACTTGGGTCTGCCTAGTCGGTGGTGGTAGTTGCTCAGTGAGCTTCTTGCGGCATGCTGGAGTGATGTTGGAGTGATGTGTCCAATTTTCTTGCAGAAGTTCCAGGTAGCTGCGATGATCCTGCGGTCTTTCGGAAAGTGATAGGTCCTTTCACAGCAGTATCAATGTAGCCAATCTATGTTTGTGCTAGGTTTCTGTTCTGTATGTTGCTTTGTTATGAAGTGGACTGTGGAGCTCTTCCATGGAGTACATAGTGTCTCACTAATCACTTTTGAGTTGGAAAACAATTGTTTATAGGTATATATTCTCACCCCAACAACTAGCCGGTCTCAAAGCATCTCTTCAAGGATATCCATAGAACCAAAATTATAGTAATTAGCTAATGTACTTAGTGCCACTAAATATTCCGCAATACTCTCCATCAGTAATGGCTCCTAATAGCTTTAATACTAGCGATGAGGATTTGTGGATAAAGGCATTATACACAAATCTTCATTGCCAGTATTGTATTCCCAAAATTATTATTTCCAAAGATACAATACGTTGTTTAAAACAATCTATCAATTGATCAAGGTAACTGGCAAATTTAACTGACAGTGTGATATTAGGTAATTTATCTTAACCACATTAAGGTTTATCTGTTTCCTTATTACAGAAACAACTCTTGATTATATTCAAAGTAACATGACACACACTATTTTGTTGGTTAGATACCATCTATTGTTGAAAGAGAATGAAGAAAGGTTCAAGTAAACATACCTCTATATCTAATGGAGGCCAAATAACATTCCCCTTTTGAAGACTACCCCAAGCTATATCATGTGTTGTTAAAATCATTTGTAAACTAACCAATGTTGTGCATTGAGCTTGACTCTCACAAATTTGTAGTTTGCCAAAGAGAACAGCATGTATTGACACAGCAGGGCCAAAATTCAGATATTTTTACCTATAATTCTCACAAAACCTCTACAGCTCTCTTTTTTGTAGTAATTGTGATCACATATTTTTGCCAGTGGTCATTGGCTATGGATTTTAATTCCATTAGAAAATAGATTTGGCAGATAAAAAGAAAAAAATTATAGTGATCAATGAACTCTGGCACTACATGTTTTTGTGCTTTCAATTTCAAGATTACTACGTGAATAGTTTTTTAGTTGACGATAATTTATGTACAGTTGTTGTTTAATGATTTTTTTTAGAATAATGTACATCCTTTTGAACTCATGGACACACAGAACGTACGAAAAAATTTCATTCCTTTACAAAAATATTGTGATGTAGTAATCTTTATTGAACACACAAGGTGTTATGAGATTATCATTTGTCAACGATATTTCAGCAAAATTCCTGCTTCTTCAATATGCAAAGAAGTCAAAGATATAGTTGAAACAACATTGGATAATATTATTACTGATAACAATGAAACCATTATGAGTAATTATCGAATGAAATCGCTATGTAGTCGATATGAAGCAGCATTTGATTGTCCACTTCATCCCAATGAAGGTCACTTATGTGTAGTACCAAATGAAGACAAGGATCATAGTATCATGAAATGTGAGGTTTCCAATGAGCCTGTACAATTAAAGCAAAAGGAACTAGTTTGGTTTGGTGAGGTGAGTCATTCAATCATCAGTTTTGCCACAATTGTATATGTTAGTATACTAGTATAGGAATTTGAGTGTAATCCAAATTATTGCCCTGTCCTGATTTAAAGAAGAATTGTAGTCCACTGTTTAATATAATACTAATCTAGTAATAAAGTACAGAACAATGTGAGCGGGTCACTGAAAAGGGACTGTACGGTGCATGAATTGAAATTGAGATATAGGCTCCGAAAGTAAGTCATCAGATAAATGCTTTCTTTCTCCAAATTTTGCAGAATTGGTGTTGTGGCCATTATTCTACTTCCATGCCAAATTTTAAATGCCGAAAAAATTTCAGAGTGCCATGAAAAGACTAGCTACTTTTTATTCTCCCTCGTTCTAAAAATACAATAAATGGGAAATGTGCGGGATTTCAAACTAGCAGCTAAACCATGGTCATAGCTTCGAGACTTGAATGCATCTACACCTTACCTCTTGCCAAAAGTTAACCACTGTGCATAACCGTGTTTAGATAATTTGACCAAAATAGTATGCAATAGCTAGTGAAAGTGTCTGGATCTTGTTATGATTATGAAAGTATAAGAATAATAATATATTGTCAAAACAACAGAAGTAATTAATAATGCACTTTACAGATAGCTACACCTGCACTCAAATTTGTACAAGTCCAAGGACTACAGCTCCTTGGGCAGCTGTTTAGCTTTAACAACACCTTTATTAAGATTCAGTTTCAGTACCATATTCAAATAATCCAGTGACTCTTTACTTAACTTCTATTTCTAAAATTTAGTACTCAATCATATACACTCCTTATTTCATTGTCTTGTATTTATTGTAGTATCTAGTTCCATAGAGTAGCCAAGGATTCCGACAAGACTAGCTTTGAGAGACTAAAAAACCACCGTTAAATAGCTGCTGCAAAATTTAATTGCGTATGTGGAGTACGTCGTTAAGTATGCGGAAAAAAATGTCAATTGTGCCGGAAGTGACAATTCAATTTATGTTTTCTCAATTTCTTGTTCCATTACTTTTTTGAATTCTTTGCATGTCAAAAGTTTTACCCTTCAGTAATTTTAATTGAGTGGAGGTAAATTATAGCTTACTAACAGCATAAAAATCACAATTTTTTTGCGTTTGCACCATAAAGTCCCTTTTCTAGACCCATCACAAATATGTTAATAATATATCTAACTTTGAGGGCTTATCAATTTTATATATCTGTTGAGTAGAAATCATAAATTGTGGTGTTGTATGTATTCACTGCAAATCATTTACAGAAGTACCCTCATTTATTAGGTACTGAACAGAGCCTGATAACTGTTGCCACATAGAAAATGCATTAAAGTAAACAGGATGTGGCTTAGGGCAATATTTTTCCATATCACCTGTGTTCATAGTTATTACGTTGGGTTATTACGTCCCCCTAGGTAAATTTCTTGTTACCAAGGTATTCGCGCATGAGCAGTACCTAATAAATTTATTATCCATTGGATACCCGAGAATATCACTCGTCTGATTGGTGGTATTTACGCTCGTGCCTGCGGCACTCGCGTAAATACTAAGCCAACAGACTCGTGATATTCTCCTGTATCAAATGAATAATATATATATATTTTAACATGTTATTTATAATATTTTGCAGTAAAGTTATGTTGCAAATATCCCAACATGACATTTCAATTTACTGTTGTTTTTCTACATTTTAGGGGAGTGGGATCCAGTTTTATGGATTATGCAGTAAGTGCAACATGTTAATTTGAATGAATGCACTTTACCAAATACCATTATAAAAGTGTTTACTTATATGGGTACTAGTAATTAAAAAATATTGAAACTGACAATCATTCAGAATCATCACATTGGGAAAGTGACCTTTCTTGTTTTCAATCACTCTATGGAGTTTTGCTAGTTCCCATACTTTTTGAGCAACTGTAAATCCTCAATGTTACATTTATCTGCACAAATATTCAGAAGTAGTCATTTTAGTGTATACTGAAGTAACTAAACCAATTTCCAGTTAACACCAATGGTATATATGTATATAAACTTGTTAACCCTCAACGCACATGCATGAGAGGGTTACAGTATTCCATTTTCAAATCAGTCAGTCGGTCATTCTGTCACCACACAAATCTCGAAGATGGCAGCCTCCCAAAGATTGAACAAAACACTGTAAATTTTAAGTCCCTTTAATGTGCCAGAATTTTTAGTTTCAAATTTTTAGGCCATATAATCGTAAGCGATTGTTGGTAATGCCCCCTATAGTCATGCTGTACTCACGTGAGCAAATAACTTCTTTGCTGCTCGTGGTAGTTTTACATTACATTGTTCTCAGCGGTTTACCGGAGTGCTTAAAAGTTTCCCATTGAAACTACTGGTGAGGTGAGAGTTACTTGTATGTTAAGAGCATTAACGTCTATGAGTTTCATTGCACTAGTTGCATGTTGACTTGCTCAAGGTTTATATATCAACGTGCTCAAACATACATATTGGCATATTCATATGATACTACTCCAAGTAAATTATTCTTTTGGTCTTTGTAATAGCTAGCTAATGTATAGTATCGTTCAGGGTTCGCACCCTTGGTCCTTCATTTAAATATGTAGCGGAATGAGTTGTTTTTGTTTTGTTTTGTTTTGTTTTTTGACGAGTGAGAATCGTGTCACCTAATGTTTCAATTGGCGCACTAAAACCTATAACATGGCGGAGTTGGAATCACTAGAGAGACTGTCTTGGTTAGACTGTTCATTAGTGTTCAAGTGCAGTAAAAAAGACCCGAAATAGATAAACTCGACAGGATTATGGTATTTTTAGCCTGGTAAGTGCTAACAATTTCGCTTTAGCTAAGCTCATGAAGAATATGAAGATAATGAACATTATAAAAAAATAAAGTTGTGAAAATAAATTTTTTGAAGTTTTTGTTACTTCCGTAATATGAAAGTTCGGCTTAGAAATTTGATATGGAGCTTCATGGGGTCTCAAGAACAAAGTCAAGCATTTTAGTAAGATAGCTGTTCCCTGAATGCTAAAATTTTTTTGTTTTTTGTTGTATGTTCGTTTGTTTTGTTTTTTTGCTGTAGTTTTTTTTTGTTTGTTTTTTATTGTTGTTGTTGTTGTTGTTGTTTTTCATGAAGTCAAAGGGAGGGGAATCAATCCAGGTTAAGATGACAACTCAGCCCGAAATCACCTGTATTGTCTACCTAGCATAGACAATGAAAATTACTTGTACATGTAAAACAAAGAACACCAATGGAGAAAATGAAAGGAGTTGTATACAGCATACCATGCCTGGACTGCAATCCACTATAATGTGGGTTAAACTGGCAGGAATTTAGAAAATAGATTGAAGGAACATTAGAATGCAGTTAAAATATATGGATGATAAAAATGGCGTCACCATTGTTCATGGAAAAAGTCACATAGTGTAAACTGCAGTGAATCGAGAGTTGTGAATATAGTCCCGAATTTTTTCCACAGGAGGCTAACAGGTCTCGAGCTCAACTCCACCTGGACTGCGTTCCTATCAGAATTTTAGCGTCAATGTTGACCCACCGGCTATGTGCTGTCATACCTCATAACTGAAGAAGGCTTACGAGCCGAAACGTATTGTGAATTTTTTTTTATCTAATTTAATGCTACTAAGCTAATAATTATTAATTACCAGGAATGTTAATAAATAATTGAATGGATGAAAAAGTGAGCAACGGATTTTACGAGTTAGGGAATGCATTGTGGTGTGTGTTCTCTGAGAACACACACCACAAAGTATGCATTGCACATCAATGCACCTACGTGTTTGTGTATGTCAGTTTCGGTCCTTACTTGTACAAAACCATTTTCAACTTTAAGTTGTATGTAATCGACTTAGCATTCCCTAACTCGTAAAATCCGTTGCTCACTTTTACAAGTAAGGACCGAAACTGACATACACAAACACGTAGGTGCATTGATGTGCAATGTTTTTTGCGAAATATTTTAGACGAGTTGCATTCAATTCCGCAAAAATTTCAAATAATGTGACGTCACACGTGGATGCCTGGATCCCATTAAAAATGTATTAGAGTCAACGGGGCGAGTCAAGCGGAACTGTTTGTAGTTCCTGCCAGAGCTAAACAGTATTCAATTATCTATTTAAGTGAAAATAGTCCAAAAGTTAGCTCCAATAGCTAACAGCTGATCTTTGTTGCGTGTGTGAGAGTGGAGTGGGAGTTGCGATATGACCGCTGAAAGTGGCTATAGTGGAACTGGGACTGGAGTTTTAGAAGATGCTGAGGATGAGGCTGTTGTTACTCTTGTAGCAAGTGATATTCCTGGGAGCAGAGCTAGTTAGTCAAGTTGCCCGTTTTTAACAAAATTGTTACGGAGCGGATAAAAGTGCCAAATTTTGTAAGGGAATGCATTCAAGTATAGTAGTTAATATTAGCCTAGGAGCCCTCTGCAGATTGTAAGTGTACTCAAGATTTCATCATCAATGTTGTTGCATTATTTTAATTTTTAATTAACGGTATTCGCGACATTATTAATATTCGCTCCCCATAGAATATATATTGCGAATTTAAAAAACGCAATTTTTTTTTTTTTTTTTTTAAAGCTTGAAATAACTGGTGTTCTTTTTAAAGAAACTAACAGCCATGTGGTCTGGAGAGTGGTTAGAAATTAACTTTATCAACTTCTGAGGCTCAGGCTGGTGTTTTGAGGTAAGTAAGACAATTTTATCAGGTTCACTCTTGAACTGCATTCTGTACTCCCTTCAGACATGGAGATAGACTGAAAAAAATGCATTATTTGCCAAGAAGATACTAGAGAACCTTTAAAATGTCCACTACTTGGCCCAGGTATATGTGATAGCAAAATTGAAGCCTATAGATCATTTTTTAGCAATATAGAGCAGTTTAAAGCAATGAATTCATTACCAACTGCAATTATTTTTGGAGAACATGAAAGTGCTGAAAGTTTTTCAGCGAATCATGCTTCTTGGCACAAGTCTTGCTGTTTAAAATATAACAATTGCAAGCTCGAACGAGTGAAGAAAAGAGGGTCGTGCTCAGATATCTCTGAGCCAAGAACAACCAAACGAAGGGCAGTTAGTGTTGATCTTTGTCTGTTTTGTGAAAAGGGAAGTAGTGCTGAAGATCTCCACCAGTTTTCAACTTTTGATGCTGATTATAATATTAGAACAATGATAAATGAGCTTCAAGATTGTCACTTGCAGGCAAGAATAGATGGTAGAGATCTAATTGCAAAGGAGATGAAGTATCATCTAAAGTGTTTGGTAGGTTTGAGAAACCGATATCGTAGTCACAACCGGACAATGAGCCAAGAGAAGCAAGACTCAAATGAGAAATATAATGAATCAAGAGCATTTGTAGAGTTAACCAGCTATATTCAGAAAGCTGTTGAATCAGGTACTCCACTATTTAAGCTGTCTGAAGTGCATTCACTCTATGTCAAACGTCTTCAAGAACTTGGTGTGAACAAGAGCATTAACAGAACTAGGCTAAAGAATGATGTGCTTGAATATTTTCCAGAATCTCAAGAGCAGCAAGATGGCAAGAGTACAGTTATTGTTTTCAGAGAAGGAATGAGAATATGCTGAAGGAGGCCCTTAAAAAACGTGATTTCACAGAAGATGCATTTATCCTTGCTAAAGCAGCTGCTATAGTTCGTAGTGGCATATTGAATCACGAATGCTTTAAGTTCACTGGTAGTTTTCAGAAGAACTGTCAAGAAAATTCTTCCCCCTCAAGTTTAAAATCATTGATATCCCTTATTCTTAACGGTTCTAATTTGAAAGATCAAGATAGGCATGAGTCACAAGCATGCCTCAGTGCTTCCCAGGTTATTATGTACAATGTAAAAAAACAACCGTCTCAAAGTTGAATGCAAGGTCTAGGCATGTCCTTCAACGGGAACCACCCATGCCAGTATATTGGCCTTAATGTGCATCAAATGACTAGAAGCAAGAAGCTATTCAACCAGTTCTATAAAATGGGATTCAGCATCTCATACGACCGGGTTATTGAACTTGGCCATGAGATACAGAAATTTCCACCCTCACTTTCTGAGTTTGGGAAATTGCACTTGCCAAATACGAAATCGGATCTTCTCCATTGTTTTGAGTTATCAGACCCACCAGATTTTTGGCCATGAGATACAGAAATTTCCACCCTCACTTTCTGAGTTTGGGAAATTGCACTTGCCAAATACGAAATCGGATCTTCTCCATTGTTTTGAGTTATCAGACCCACCTGATCCCCCATCTATATGATTGTTTGGTACTGGATGGAGCTGTAATAGTGCACCTTCTACCCACTGAAACTGTCAGTACTTTTGCCGAATACACAGATAAAGTGTTCATTCCTTATGTTAAGAAGCAGCTTGAAAGAACCACTAGAGTAGACATTGTGTGGGACACATATGCGCCTGACAGCCTGAAGGAATCTACGCGTGAGAAGAGAGGGAAGGGAATTCGCAGGAAGGTGTCAGGTCAAACCAAACTCCCTGGAAAGTGGATGGATTTCCTTCGTGACTCTGATAATAAAAAGGAATTGTTTGCTTTCATCACATCCAAAGTTGCTGAGTTTACCTTTCAACCAGGCAAGGCTGTTTACATAACTTCAGGAGAATCAGTTGTGTCGGTGGGATCTGGTATTCCTAACATGTTAGAATGCAACCACGAGGAAGCCAACACCAGAATTGTTGTGCACATTGTGCATGCTTTGCAACAGGGCATGAAGAGAATTGAAGTGCGAACTGTAGATACAGATGTCATCGTCATTCTTGCTGGAGCAAATTATAAGCTAGCTATGACTTATCCACTAGCAGATATTTGGGTAGCTTTTGGAAAGGGAAAGTTTTTAAAATTTTACAGTATCAATTACATTTGTGCCAGCCTCGGTGAAATGAAAGCACAAGCGTTGCCAGTTTTTCATTCACTAACAGGTTGTGATACCACATCATCATTCAGAGGAAAAGGAAAAAAATCTGCATGGCAAACCTGGCAAACATATGAAGAAGTTACCGAGACATTTGTGTTTTTAGCAAGCCATCCATTTAAAAAATTATCGGATGACTCCATTCATTTCACCGAATTGAAAGGTTTATAGTTATTCTTTATGACAAAACTAGTTCCCTGAGTTCTGTGGACGAGGCAAGAGAAGACTTATTTTGCCACAAGAATCGAGCCATGGATCGGAAATTACAGCATGTTCAGCGTGCTATATTCCAGGCAGGAATTTGAACAACCTGCACTGAAGCAAACCCTGAACTTCCTTCTCCACTAGACTTTGCCTGGACCAAGGATGAAACAGCTACATTGTGAGTACCAGTCTGGATGACAGTTCCAGAAGTTTCAAAAGTCTGCCATGAACTAATAAGATGTTCCTGCAGAGGAGACTGTAAAAACTGCAAGTGTGGAAGAGCAAACTTGATACGTTCACCCCTTTGTAAATGCAAATGTAATCAAACACTATAAAATATCTCAGAATCAATCATGAAACTGTTTGTTGTATAATAATTATCTGTTGATAGGTTCCGTTGTTGTCATACAGTGTTTTAATTAAATGCGTGGGTGTAAACGCCTTTAAATAGCACATATTTTGCTGTTCCATGAGAATGATAAAATTTTATCGATGCTCCTAGGCTAACATTATTAAGGAACTCATGTACAAAATTCGGTGCTTTTATCCACCCGGTAACAATAATTTCACTAAGCCACCTCACTAAGTTGAACCGCTTGATAAACACCCAGTGGCAGCCTTGAGATGGTGGCTACTATGCAGAGGAATTAAACTACCTACATCAACTAAGAAGAAAGACCTCATTCACAGGTTAGCTATTGCTATTCTAGGCTCTCACAATTATTAGTGTGGATCATAAAATCTATAGAATAAGAAAGGCTGAAGAGGATGGAGAGTTGGTTATTGATGTTGATGGTTCCTACCTTTTTCGTAAGTACCAGAGGCTAAGAGATGCTGGTGAAAATGTTAGATTTCCATCCATTACTCCTGTACCTATTTCTGGGTGGAGTAAAATGACAAAAGACAACTATGAGGCTCTTGCTCCCTCTGTACCACCTGTTTCTCATGGTAATTATTTTAAGTATTTCACTTGGCAAATTAATCATAGCTCTTCGCACTTTGCAGGTCTAGTCTACACATACCTTGCAGGCAATGTTGGGTATGTTGGTGACCATGGTGCATTTAGGATAGAATCATTGGGCTTCTGGGTGAATACAAGAAATAGAAGTCAACTTGCACAATCCTCAGTTTTGCCATGTAAGATGCAAAATGCAACCTTCAATGAAAGTTGGTATGTATGTCACTTACATTCTACTTGGATGGGAAGGAGAAGTAGCATGCATCAAGTTAGCTACCTGTGAATGTGCTGCTGGGTAATGAATGTTGAAATAAAATACACTAATATCATATTATTAATTTTTATGTACAGGCAGTCTGTAAGTTGTACTCATGTATCTGCACTTTTGCATGCTCTTTCTGCCCTAAACACATCAACATTCAAACCTGGAGTAGCCAGTGTTGACGACAGTGATGATGAAGATGATCCAGTACTTCCATGCACATCACAGCCATGTCGATGGAAACAACCTAAGAAACGTAGAGAGAGTACCTTGCGCTTATCTGATGCCTCATTTAAGAAACATGAATATGCAAAGCCTATAAAAAGAAAAATAAGAGCAACTGAAGATTTTGATCCTCGACCTGTTTCGTTTAGAAAGTGTGCTCAACATCGGCTACTAGACTTGCTACAGAAAATTAAAGGAGAACAATTATGCATATCTCTATTGTTGGATCCGAATTTTCAATGTGAAAGATCAGAGCAGCCTTCTGACCATAATGTACCAAATCTATCCCAGTTAAATGAGACTATCTCTTCCTTTAAGAAGACACTTGAATTGACACTGGAAAAGTCACGGGAGATAGAGAGAGAAACTCGCGACCAGAGAAATTCTTCCTTTTGGTTTTCTGTCCGGCGATATCGTATAACTGCATCTTTCTTTGGTTCTGTTATTGCACGTAAAGGTGATACTCCCCCAGATAACTTGGTTTTGCGCATAATACAACCAAAGAATATACATACTCCTGCAATTTCTTATGGGATTGATAAAGAGAAGTGTGCAATAACGAAATACATTGCTTATCGGCACAGTCAAGGAGACAAGGATATCTGGTCCAAGAAATTCAAAAAAAGCACTAAAAATGTTATATGAAACAAATCCTGTATAAAATGATACCATCTTGTCATCATGCTGAATATCTTCAATGCAAAAATGAGATTTTTCTTTTGGTGCTTCTCTCAACTTCTTTATTTCACCTTCAAGAAGCTCAATACGAGCCATAAGAGGAATGCAAGATTCTCGTGATGGGCTCTGAGGTGCTACCTCGGTAGAAGTTGATGCTTCCTGTGTCTCTGAAGATGGTATAGGAGTAACTGACCTAGAAGAACAAGGAACTGGTGTAGAGCTGTGATCCCTGATAAACTTATTCACGCTTCTTCTAGACGCACGATCTGCCCTTTCTCCTTGCTTGATGGGAGATGCAAAATGCCTTCCTATGTAAGCATAATATGGAGCTAAATGTATTTATTTAGTAGTAAGTAGCTAGTTACACATAAAAGGAATAAAGCCCACCAACACAAACAGTATATTCTTACCTAATGACATGCTAGGTACCTTCTTGGTATCTCCTTCAGGAAAATGCCTGGAACATACTCGACTGCTAGGTTTTAGCGCATTTTCTTGGACACCAAGGGTGTTCAGCCACACTTTCCTCACTGCTGGGTCCCTAGGAAATCTGTGGAAGCTCACAGAAGGATTCTTAGCTTGTGTATTGCCACACACTAAACAGCGCTGTTCAGGCATCTCATATATTGAGGTCCGTAAACTTCTGAGTATGGAACAAAGATCAGCTGGTAGCGCTTGGAGCGAACTTTTGGACAATTTTCACTTAAATGGATAATTGAATAATGTGTAGCTCTGGCAGGAACTTCAAACAGTTCCGCTTGACTTGCCCCATTGACTCCAATACATTTTTTAATGGGATCCAGGCATCCACGCGTGACGTCACGTTAATTGAAATTTTTGCGGAATTGAATGCAACTCGTCTATTCCCTATTTCATAGCTGTGGTTTAACCTCATGAAAAGGTTTGACAAATATCCTGCTCAAAGGATCAAATGTTGATGTCGTAGACAAATTCAATAGTTTCAAATGTAGCTAGTGAATCCAGTCGGTATAGTTTCAATGTTAGATTATACAGATAATCAAACTATAAGGTGAATACAGAGATAATGAACTGGATAAAATCATACGCAAAAGGAATGAGATAAAACAAAAAGAGTACACAAGTGACGGCGTTTGGTGAAGATCAAGAAGTAGTCTTGAGTAAAGTGGGTGAAGTATGAAGCGTGGTTATGGAGTGTGGGTATGAAATGTGGAATAGGTATTGTATAATGTATTTTCACACTCATTCAACCATTAGCATAAATAATATATATATATATATATATATATTGCCAGTGTTTTGACCACACTGCGTTGTTCTTCGGTCAGGACAACAAACACAGAATGCTTAAATAACAACCAGAGAGAATACAGTTCTGGTAATTGGTCTTGGTAACAAGCTCTGCATAGTATTGACATCATCGTCCAGAATGTAAGCTTTTGGCATCTGCCATTGATTGTCATGATTAAGTAGCTGCCCAAAGGGGGTTATAGCTGTATGTATATTGCAGTAATTCATTCGTATTTGAAGCAATTTTACTCCCTCCGCAGTCAGGTCTGTGTCCAGCATTCCAAGTGTGTTCAACTATAGTCGTTTCTACTCTGTAAACAAGGCGGCACACATCTTGATGCTCTTTAATTCAAGCACTAAAGCTCTCTGTGTCTCTTCATGATGCACTTTCTCATAGCTGCTGCAGGAAATTCTGTGCACCACCATGTTGGCTCTTTGTATGTCAGCAAGCTGTTCTTCCAACTAGGTCAGTTGTTGTCGGAGAGTCCCATCACTACAGAATATCATTCTGATGTATCTCCAGGGATCCTTCTAATATCTTTGCTTGGCTCTGCAATGTAAGGTATGGAAACGGTAGCTTTGGGTGATGCTCTTTTACTCTTTGTTGGTTACATTACCTGGTAAATCTGGGTGGATACAGGAATTCTTTCAGGTGTTCATCTTCTTTCTGGGATTTCAGTCCTTAAAATGCTCTGGGCTCTCTTCATCTCACCACTTTTCTCTACATGTGCATGATGATGAGAGTCATACTACAAATATCTGTCAGTATGTGTTGGCTTTTTATACATTGACTGAGGTCATCAGCCATCATCTTGGTGTTTCCGCAAACATGGGTCAGGAAAGATGGGCATCTTTGTGTCTCTGACTCCTTTATGAACTAGATGGTTAGAAATCATGTTGGTCTTTGTCAGGGTTAATGAGCACTGTAAAGCAATGATTCTTAAATTGCATGCAGAAAGAGTTCACAGTTCTGGTACTGAATCTTTGTAACTATCTGTGCATGGTGATAATGTCATCTTTCAGATTGTCATTAGTCCAAGCTTCCGGTATCTGCTATTTGTTGTCATGACTGATTAGCTGTCCAGAGTGGTCGAAACTTCAACTGAATATTATTTATTTAGCTATTGGTTGAATGAGTGTGAAAATAAAGGATAACCTACAAAGAACTAGCCTATATCATGTTTAAACTTGAATACTCTTTGCTGCATTTTACTCTTCTAGGAAATACAATTTATTCTTTACTTGGCTAAAAAAAAATTCCCATTCTTGTCTCATATCTATTCTATTTTTATACTTCATTAGTGTTATTTGTTATATCATTTTCTTTACAGAACCTTACTTCATGTTTGCCGGACTTGTTCTTCTCATTGCACTTTTATTTAGTCTTTTTTGGAATGCAGATAATCAAGGTTATTTTAAACGTTCCTCAAGAATTGAACGTAAACCAAGTCTAAAGGAGATGTCGAATTTTCAATTTAAGAAGGATTTCAAGACTATAGACATCATTCAAGAATTAAACATTGACTGTAAAGATCTTGGTATACAATTAGAAGTACCCGAAGGGGAAATTTCAAGCATATGGAGAAATAGTAACATCGAGGTTCGCAGCAAGTGCACGGACACAATATCATACTGGCTAAGAGGAGGTGAAAAGATGCCTGCTACATGGAAAACATTCATAGAAGGTTTACGTCAAACTAAACTCCATGATCTTGCTAACAGAATTGAAGAGCAAATGTAAGCTTTATAAATATGCACCAATAGTTTGTTTTGTTTTGTTTTTGTCAATCATAATGGTAGTTAGCTTAGTTTTTTTTGTGCCTTTTGAATAATATTGTTATTCTTTTATATAATACTAGAATAATAAATGCTGAGAGCCATCATTGTCATAGTTGTGGGGGGATTGAGTAGGGGATAGGGATACTTGGGCCTGTGAGAGTAATTTAGTTCAAAATAGTGCTGCCAATAATATCAGCAGTAAGCCATTTTTGTTACAGTAGAACCTCCAAAAAACTTGAAAGCAATTTCAAATTGTATACAATTTGGGACTAGCTACAAATCCTAGACACAGGAAAAAATCTGGAATTTCCTGACTTCAGGAATTGTATAGGACAGTTGAGCGCATGGCCTGTACTTCACATTTCCTGTACCAGGTCAGATGATTTCTGACAGCAGGTCACATATCCTGCATCAGTACAGGTGAACTTTCCTGCACTTTTTCTATAGTACCTTCTAGGTCCACCTGGAAGGTTCCTGGCCTGCACCAGTACAGATGAAATTTCCTGCACTTTTTCTATAGTACCTTCTAGGTCCACCTGGAAGGTCCCTGGCCTGCACCAGTACAGGTGAGCTTTCCTGTGCTTTTTCTAAGTACCTTCTAGGTCCACCTGGAAGGTTCCTGGCCTGCACCAGTACAGGTGAACTTTCCTGCACTTTTTCTATAGTACCTTCTAGGTCCACCTGGAAGGTTCCTGGCCTGCACCAGTACAGATGAAATTTCCTGCACTTTTTCTATAGTACCTTCTAGGTCCACCTGGAAGGTCCCTGGTCTGCACCAGTACCGGTGAGCTTTCCTGTACTTTTTCTAAGTACCTTCTAGGTCCACCTGGAAGGTTCCTGGCCTGCACCAGTACAGGTGAACTTTCCTGCACTTTTTCTACTTTAATTAGCTACTTAGATGCAGACTTCTAATCTACACTACAATTTCCACGTGAATGGTACAATAACCATTGACTAAGCCCTATACTGTTCTCCTGGCCCGTAAAAAACTAACTTCATTTATGCAAGGTTTTGTAAG
>WLWD01005376.1_pt1 | contig 22465 bp, 14 predicted proteins | sample 6712731 | NCBI WGS metagenome assembly WLWD01 (sample SAMN12718690, study PRJNA576275) | sponge metagenome | isolation source: marine sponge | host: Mycale hentscheli | place: New Zealand: South Island, Marlborough, Capsize Point | collected 2014-11-01
AATAATAATAATAATAATACTAATAATAATAATAATAATAATAATAATAATAATAATAATAATAATAATAATATCATTAGTATGCCTGTACTAAGCTTCTAAGGTCATAACTGTACCAAGTAAGGGGTCACCCAACAAATTCACATGGTCAAATCCAACCATTGCATGATCCAGTTGCAAAATACCTGCAATGGCCCAAATATCAGAACAAAGTCAAGATTTATTTCCCATATACAAATATTGGTTTAATTTTGGATAGGACATCATTGGGTTTTGTGTCCAGATATGACTATAGTCCAGAAGGTGAATATGTTGACCCACCAATTCCACAGATGTGAAGCCATGGACAATACTACTGGAGGAATCTTACGTAATGGGGAGATAGTCCAGAAGGTGAATATGGTATTAACCCACCAATTCCACAGACGTGAAGTCATGGACAATACTACTACTGGAGGAATCTCACTAAATGGGGAGGCATGACTAGTCCAGGAGGTGAATATGGTATTGACCCACGCAATTCCACAGATGTGAAGCCATGGACAATACTACTGGAGGAATCTCACTAAATGGGGAGGCATGACTAGTCCAGGAGGTGAATATGGTATTGACCCACGCAATTCCACAGATGTGAAGCCATGGACAATACTACTGGAGGAATCTCACTAAATGGGGAGGCATGACTAGTCCAGGAGGTGAATATGGTATTGCACACAACTTGGTGAACATAACAGTCCATAAGACAAGTTGTGTGGGTGTCAGACAATTGGCATGAATATAGTTACGTCACTCTATATCTAGATTGCCTGGTGTGTTCATCAGATATGTTAGAACCTGACTAGCTAATGATGCATATGAAGCGACCATTCAGATGATAGATCCTACCTTAGTAACTTAATAATTTACAGCTCCTTGAAGAGTTACCTTGTAATTCCTTACCAATTTCACACCGTTAAAGATTTATAATAGAATTGTAGACTTTGCCGCAACAATTGCTTCATTCCAGAAGCAGTCAGTTAGCCAAACACTATGACCAGTTGGCCACGCTCACTATAGCAACCTCGCAGTGGAGATTATTGACTTAAATTTATTCCTCTAAAGATGACGAGTTAGAAACCATAATAAATACTACGAATGAGTTAACCCACTGTGGCCTACAGGTCATAGTGTTTGGCTAACTGACTGCTTCTGGAATGGAGCAATTGTTGCGGCAAAGTCTATAATTCTATTATAAATCTTTAACGGTGAGAAGTTGGTAAGGCATTACAAGGTAATGGTGGGCTCTAAGGTAGTCTGTAAATTCAATAATTCAGTCATTCTCGGCTGAAATAGTTAAAATAATAGCAAGTTTTCTCGTTCTAACAGCCAATATTATGTTCATTAAAACTTAACCCGCTGTTTCGACTTCTTGCCCAAGTCTTCTTCAGGGGTCAAACTGTAAATTGCCTGAAAGTCATCCATACATACATGTTAATCAATGTGGAGGATTATTCCTGAGTACACTAGCTACCTGAGCACACTAGCTACCTGAGCACACTAGCTACCTGAGCACACTAGCTACCTGAGCACACTAGCTACCTGAGCACACTAGCTACCTGAGCACACTAGCTACCTGAGCACACAAGCTACCTGAGCACACTAGCTACCTGAGCACACTAGCTACCTGAGCACACTAGCTACCTGAGCACACTAGCTACCTGAGCACACTAGCTACCTGAGCACACTAGCTACCTGAGCACACTAGCTACCTGAGCACACTAGCTCCCTGAGCACACTAGCTACCTGAGCACACTAGCTACCTGAGCACACTAGCTACCTGAGCACACTAGCTACCTGAGCACACTAGCTACCTGAGCACACTAGCTACCTGAGCACACTAGCTACCTGAGCACACTAGCAACCTGAGCACACTAGCTACCTGAGCACACTAGCCTACCTGACACACTAGCTACCTGAGCACCTCTCTCCCTGAGCACCTAGCTACTGAGCAGCACTAGCTCCTAGCAACTAGCTACCTGATCACACTAGCACCTGAGCACACTAGCTACCTTACACACTAGCTACTGAGCACACGAGCACCTGAGCACACTGCTACCTTATCACACTAGCTACCTGAGCACATAGCTACCTGAGCACACCTACTACCCTGAGCACACTAGCTACCGGAGCACACTAGCTACCTGCGCACATAGCTACCTGATCACACTACTACCTGAGCACACTAGCTACCTGAGCACACTAGCTACCTGACACCTAGCTACCTGGCACACTAGCCTACCATGAGCACACTACTACCTGAGCACACTAGCTACCTGAGCACACTAGCTACCTGAGCACACTAGCTACCTGAGCACACTAGCTACCTGAGCACACTAGCTACCTGAGCACACTAGCTACCTGAGCACACTAGCTACCTGAGCACACTAGCTACCTGAGCACACTAGCTACCTGAGCACACTAGCTACCTGAGCACACTAGCTACCTGAGTACACTAGCTACCTGTGTCTAAAAGTTTCCTCCAGTTTCAACAAAAGCGTAAATTATTAACAGTGTGGGAACGCCCACCTCACAAACACAGGGCAAGGGCATTTAGCCCTATCCTGTACAGGAAAGGTGGTGAATGCATGGAATGTCCTAAATACTGTTACTACAGGAAATTCATGTACTTAATTAGCTATGTATAGAACTGCTACACTACATGCATTACTATTTCAATGTATCATTCATACTCCAACCAGAGGGTGGCTGGCTATATATACCACTTGCTGGTTTCATTATGGTTGGACTTGCTTTCTGTAGTGTGTGAGTGTTGTGCTGTGAGAGTCTAAATCTTTAATCCTCTAAATACTTGACTTGGGTCGTATTAACCTGGGGAGCAGAGCCTACCCTCATAAGCCAATAGCCTGCTATCTACTGTGGCGATTACATCTCCCTGGTGGCAGCGACTAACCTACCCCACAACTGGTATTAAAAGTTATGATCTTCTTATTGGTATCTATGCATGCATATCATTAGCTACTCAGGCTCAAGCAATCTGCAGTAGACAAGTCAATCTGGCACCAGACAATCTGGTTAGAAGTAGAATAACTATGTTCACACCAACTGTCTGACACCCATGCAACTGGTCTTGTGAACTATTTAAATGGTAGCATATACTGGGTCCAGTTTGGTTAACTGTGTGGGTCAATACCAATGTTCATACTCTGTACTGCACACAAAACCCAATGAGTGTTTCTTATCTAAAACTATATCTATATTTTGAGTACAACAGAACCACTATGGTTTTATCAGACAGCCTGTGGCCACTTTTAATATTTCAAAACTCTGCTCATGTGTTCCATGTGGTGAACTCCAGGCAAGGCTTGCCCTCCAAACTCACCACTGCCTGGTATCTGATCTGCTAGCTGTGTGTGCCCTGGGGGTGACTCTGTTGGACATCCCCACAACATGTTGTGGTATACTGTATATACAGAGAACCAGGTTGTAGACTGTTGTGCTTCTTTTTGAAAACCCTCAGCATGCTGTGCTGATTTGGAAATTAACAAGTGGCCAGAATGAATGGCATATCTTCATGACCTGCAAAATCATTGGTTTTTATTAGTTCTGCCTGAGGAATCAGTGACCCTGCAGAAAAAATCTTGCATGATCTTACTTTAATTAATAATATCTTAATCACCCAAGCAAGAATTTAATAAGATTTTCTTAAGATATTATAAGTTATGGTTTAAATTTTTTGGTTAAAAACTTAATAATGTCATACACAAGTTCCTAATTAGAAAAGATAAATATCTTAATAAGATTAATAGTAAAGATTTTAGGTTAAGAGAATATTTTTAATATGACTACCTTTTTGGTTAAAAACCTATGATCTTAATAAGATAAATTAAGATTGTGATAAGAATTCAAAAGTCTTACTACGAATTTGTTACGAATTTGATAAGTATATTATTCATTTGATACCGGAGAATACCACGAGTCTGTTGGCTTAGTATTACGAGTGCCGCAGGCACAAACGTAAGTTTGGCCAATCAGAGGAGCAATATTCTGAGATGAGTACTTTTATATCATGCATATACATGGCCAAAAACCATATCATTCAACTCTGTCTAATTGCTTCAATTATGATTCACTTCCTATTGTGGGGGGTGGGGCCTCGCAATGACAATAAGAAGGGTGGATGAAGGACAAACTCTAATACAAAGAGCAGCCAGTGATAAACATTCAAATGATCAGTATTATCAGCTTATGCTGAGTTGCCATATTTTGCACTGTTCTAAAAATCCTAATCTAATATACTATTAGATTCAGTTACCAATTCTCAACCACTAGCTAAAAAATTGATGGTGATACAGAAGTTTATAGGTATGAGATAAATAATAGAGCAGTTGGTGACTGAATGAAGGTGTTGATAAGAGTCTATTGATGCTTTTATTGATGTGTTAATAGATGATAGAATGAGTCTGACTAGTGGGGTGAGGAATGCCAGAGTAAAATGGGTGAATAACCAATAATTAAGTCAGTATGTAAAGAAAAAAAATAAATAAAATAAATAAATATAAAAAAAAAAAAAAAAAAAATAAAAAAATAAAAAATAAAATATATATATATATATATGAAATAAAATTTAATCTGAACATCAGAGGTGTTGCAAGAACTTTGAAACTCAGAAATCAGCAGTTGCACAACACTGCCTGGAGGAACACCATAGAATTGACTGGCAAGGCAGCACTGTCATAGAAAAATAAAGCATCTGGCATAGAAGAAGAATTAAGGAGGCAATCCACATCAAAAGTTTTCCAAATTTTAACCAAGACCCAAGGACTTAACATCAGCCCAATATGGATGAGCAACATCACATAAGTGCATATCTTTATTATCATTATTTGTTTACTTATTTATTTTATTATTTTATTTCATATATAATATATATATATATATATATATATATATATATATATATATATTTTATTTTTTATTTTTTTATTTTTATTTTATTTTTTATTATTATTATTATTATTATTTTTTAAAAATTTATTTATTTATTTATTTTTTTCTTTACTTACTGACTTAATTATTGGTTATTCACCCATTTTACTCTGGCATTCCTCACCCCACTTATGCAAAATTTAATTATGGGTAAGATTATTTGGTTAAAAACCCAATAAGATCTGATATGATCTTATATAAGATTATAAAGTAGTAAGAACAATAGAAACCTTAGTATAGCTAAGGTTAAAATTAAGATTTTAGGAAAAGATTATATGTAAAAAAAATCTTAGAGAGATTAAAATCGTAACCAAATGTTATTGTGTTTTAATTAAGAATCTGACAAGATGTTATATCAGATGTGTTAAGAAAGATTAAGATCTTAATGAGATTATTACTCTTATTTAGGTTAATAAACAAAGCCTTATGTATGATCTTATTAAAACATCAAGATGAGGATAAATTTAATTATCTATTATAATTATTTACTTATTTTTGAATGTTTTTTTTTTATTCCAGAGAAATTTAGCTACAAATTCATTCAGTGATGGAAAAAACTCTTTCTGTAGTTCAGCTGTTCCATGATTCATTTACATCACCAGAAATTGAATTGTCAGTCACAGAACAAATAATGCACATTACGCAGTTTTGTGCTTAAAAATGGGAAGGGGCAGGCAAAGATAAAATAATTAAATTGGGAGCAACCATTTTATCTCAGCATTTGTTTAGATGTGGAGACAGATGGAGGGACTTAAATATGATGTTCATGAGATTGTGCATGCTATTCCAATGTAGTATTTTATATTTTCAGGCATACAAAAATTTCATCCAAAAACTGGTGGAAGTGCATTCCATATGTGGGTTACTGGTAGAGCTTCTGTGTCTGTCTGGCAACCCAGATTTAACAAACAACATACTATATTATTATAACAACTTTCCTCAGGTATGATACTGTCAGGTGTGCAAGTACCTACACCCCCTAGTGGAAGTATGATTTCATATGTGGGTTACTGGTAGAGTTTGCTGTGTCTGTCTGGCAATCCAGATTTAACAAACAACATACTGTAATATTATAACAACTTTCCTCAGGTATGATACTGTCAGGTGTGCAAGTACCTACACCCCCTAGTGGAAGTGATTTCATATGTGGGGGTACTGGTAGAGCTTGCTGTGTCTGTCTGGCAACCCAGATTTAACAAAATAACAACTTTCCTCAGGTATGATACTGTCAGCTAGGTGTGTACAAAATAGGAAAGTTGCTTTAGTAGATGCAGTTTCATAAAGTATTTTTATCCATGGTTTCCCTCTCCTACCTTTCTTCCTGAACCATCTCAGATTTTCTGACTCATATTCCTTCCCATCCTTTGTCTATCTCTGCTCCTCCTCTATATCTTACTTATTTAGTTTGAGGAGACACTATACCAACTGGGCTCAGCTGATGGATGATTCATAAATACACTTTAAAAGTTGGAGTGTATTCTTTCAGTAAAGATATACTCATTGTAAACCATTATGTGGCTCAGATAAGCTTATTTTTGACAACCCTGTGAGCCTTGCTACCTTGGAAATTTAACAAAATGGCCAAAATAAATGGCTGCTTATCTTTATGACCTCCAATAGTCAGTGCTGCCATTGTTGTAACTTTGTCGAGGGGATGAGGGTCCCAGCAGAAAAATCTTGTAAAATCTTGCTTTAATTAATAAGATCTTAATCATTCAAGTAAGATCTCAATACGATTTTAATAAAAGATTATAAGTTTATTGTTAAGAATTTTATGTTTAAATCCTATTGTTTTCATATAAGTTATTAATAAGAAAGATAAGATCTTATTAGATTTTAGGTTAAGAGAATAATAGGATCTTATGTAAGATCTTAATAAGATAGATAAAGATCATGATAATAATATATGTTTATTGTTAAAGAATCTGGTAAGATCATGTGTATAGCTAATGAGATTATAAAATATGAAGACAAAATTTGGTAAGATTGGTACTAAGGTTTTATGTAACAATCTTGCTCTTATAAGATCTTATCATATCTCAAAAGGAAGGACTAGATCTTAGTGAGATTACTACTAATTTTGGGTACTTTACGAGAGCTCTTGGTTTAAGTCAGTCATAAATACAATGCATGATGCATATTTTTGTGCTTAAAGAGTATGGGCTGGGTAAGATGGAATACAAATATTGGAATTAACCAGCAGCTTTTATTGAGATATATGGAGATTGGACGACCGGTCCTAAAATATGACTTAATTTTGGATGTTTTCACTGGTACATCCCAGGGCTTGTCTCCCGCCAGAATGTTATTCAAAACTCAACCCCATTTTTCCGTCTGTTAGTCTGGTCTGTCTCCGGTTCCTATATTCTGTGTAAGATTGGTGGTCAATCATTCACTCTAGCTGTGGCACGATACTTCCTGGTCTAAGATTCCTGTGTGATGGTTCACAAAGTGCAAGGGGAACTAGTTGATTTCACCAAAGTTTGGCAAAGTATTATAACTAAGCTGCTGTATAGTGAGATTTAAAATGAGTTCCAGTTTGTAGTTTGAAAGGTATAAAAGCAAAAACCTAAAGAAACGTGATAAACATTCACACTATCCATATTATCAGCTTATGCCGAGTTATCATATTTTACTGTTCTAAAACAACAACAACCCAATCCAATTTACTATTAGATTGTTCGATATTCTATTTCCTCAATTCACAACCAACAAATCTGCCCAATTTCAACTAATTTTCTGTGACACTGATTGAACTCTGCTTGTCAGTGCTGTACTCTCTCGATTTCAATTGTGATTAAAAAATTTAATAATTTTTAAATTAATGATAATAATAATAATAATAATCATCATCATCATAGTAATAATAATAATAATAATAATAATAGTAGTAGTAGTAGTAGTAATAATAATAATAATAATAATAATAATAATAATAATAATAATAATAATAATAATAATAATAAAAATAGCAATATCTGTATTCTTTGGGATTGATATGGAGTAATCATCCTAATCCAATGTGTATTGTACTTTTTGCTGTACAGTATTACTTGTTTTCCTTCTTAGCATCCCATTTCTGAGAATTTTAATTTTTTCCTCAAACACTTTGTTTCAAAGCCTATCTGTAGACTTATGAAGCACACCTTCACCATAAGATAAGCCTCATTCTTACAACAGGCACAACCACTAGGGTCTAATCAGTCTGTCAGTGGCCACTTTAAATATTCAAATGCTATGTGGGTTCATGTGGTGAACTCCATGTAAGGCTTGTCCTCCACACTCACCACTGCCTTATCAGATCTGCTACAGGAGAGATCAGAATTTTTTTTCTTAATCTATATAATACACTTCTCAGCCACTAATGATATGATGACAATGGTGTGTGCATTCATGAAATTTCATTAGCTGAGCTAGGTTGGTAAGGTGTCATCGGAAACCTGTGGGTAAAGTGTCATCAGAAACCAGTGGGTAAAGTGTCACTAATAGTACAGATGACAAGTGTGTGTACTTGTATATAAAGCTGATCCGGGTGGGTAAAGTATCGTTAGTATGACAACAGCAGTGGTGTGTGGATTCATGTGCATACATGACAAGAAAAGCAAGTGACAAAAAACAGAATTATGGAGCTAAACCTAAGAGGAGAGGATCAGTGGATAAAAATATATTATGCCACTGTATTCTTAATAAGAACTCTGGGGCTTGTTTGCAGGCACTCCCTATCTCCTCCATTGGCCTCCGTTTAGACAACCCCTCACTTCGGATAGCTGTTGGCCTGAGACTCGGCACTGCCATCTGTGCCCCCCATCATTGCCAGTTCTGCGGTGCTGAAGTCTCTCGGCCTTCATGGACTGTGCTGCCGGAAAAGCGAGGGAAGGCATTCTCGAGATGCATCCCTTAATGATGTCATAAAGCGTTCACTTTCCACAGCTGGGATCCCTTCGAGGCTCGAACCCCCTGGCCTTTCATGCTCAGATGGCCAAAGACCAGATGGCATGACCCTAGTACCTTGGAGTTCAGGCCATCCTATGGTCTGGGATGCAACATGTCCTGATACTTTTGCGTCCTCATATGAAAGTCGGGCCACCTTGGAGGCTGGAGGTGTTGCATCCCTGGCCGAAGAAAGGAAGTCTGCCAAGTATGCACATCTGGCACCTCAGTTCATTATACAGCCAGTCGCCATAGAGACCTCATGTGCCATAGGGCCCTCTACCCTGTCTTTTCTAGAGAAGTTAGGCAGACGCATCCACCTGGCCACGGGAGACCCCCGCTCTACACAGTTCCTCCTTCAGCGGCTGTCAGTACTGGTACAACGGGGAAATTCGGCAGCAATTTTAGGCAGTACAGGCAACTAACTTATTCATTTAATAAATTGAAATTATTAGAGCCTTGTATATTTACGTTAGTACATAAATTAAGTATCACGTGTCTCAGCTTGCAGCTGCGAAGCCACAGAAGCTAGCATAACTGAACATTTACTGCACATCTTACAAAATAGCATGCACACAGTTTTTCCTGCATACCATTAAAAGTGCCATGGTTAGTGGATGACAGAAGAATCCTCATTTTGATTCACAATAAGAATTTGAAGAAGAGGAATTTGTATAAAATTCTGGCATACAGCAATTTGGTTTATAAAATTCGACAGCAATTATGTTTTAACCTCATGCTTTTTCTGCTTTTGATGCTAAAGTAAAAGATAATCAGCATCAAACGAGAAGTTCAATGATATCATGATATAGTTTGATTTCACATAGATTTCAGCATAGTTTAATACAAAGGGTGAATATTTTGAAAAAACCCGCCATGCCAAAGTTGTATGAACCTAGCTATATATTATTTAGTAGACCCTGTAGAACCTGTTTAAAAAGCATTTAGCTACTGCATACGTTAATTTCAGGTTATTCCAAAATTGAGTGCTTGACCACAAAGTTGCTATATTGTTGTGCCTTTGATATTTTTAGCATTAGAGATGGTTATACGATACTGCTACTGGGATGAAACTGATATTACATTGTAATAAAATTTCTCCACTTTACATTCAAAACTTGTTGTTGACATATGAAGGAAGATGAAAATCACAATTTTGTAGAAAATAATTACCGATTAATAGACTACCACTTGCTTTAACACTTGAGGAATGTCTTAGTAGGAATTGGTACAATATATGCAGAAAATAAGTATACCCCTCACATCAGGAATACACACTCATGTGATGACACATTTATCTGGTGTGACTGATCACCCAATGAATATGTGCCACAAGCATTTTAATTACTTGCCACATGCATCTGAAAAAATGCCACACTCATCTGAAATATCCGCCACATTCATAAAAATACATACCATACACAAATCTTGAACATGTGCTACATTCATTTGAAAGTTGTGCCGCATGCAACAATTAAATTAATGCCAGCCCATTATTTAAAATATTCCTGTATTATATGTTTGAAACAGTAGCTAATTACAACTGGCAAGCTGATAGTGTAACGATAGTAGTTTTGTTATTATGTAGAACACACTTCAGTATCTTCTGTTAATATAACATGCTCCAATTGGTCGATATAATATATAAAAAATATATAGTACATCTGTCTGTGTATGTTTTGTCTATTTACATACCAAGAATGTTAAAAAAAAAGAAAATAAAAATTTTTTTTAATGTATTTGTAAGTGAAGTAACTCTATTAAGTTAGTGTTGACTATTTTGTGCAATAAGTGAGCTATAACTCTGGGTTCACACTAACAGGCACTGAAGACAGGCAGATAGGTCTTGAAAGTGTCCATTGATAGCATAGCATTGGCTGTGGTTCACTTAAATTGCACCAATTTTACATGGGATTTATTCTATAATTAATGAAGCATCTATGAATTAAAATCATATTTGCACTATTAAATGTGTTTTCATCATCGAATTATATTAAGTTATTAACATGTACATTTGATTGCTATTTTGTAATAAATGTAATAATGTCTATAACTACATAAAATCTGTCATACTAATCTGGTTGGATTTATTATTTAAAGTCATCACCAAAATTTAGCATTGCATTGGTGGTTAGAAAGTGCAACTAAATGCAGCAATGAATAATATTGTTATAAAGAAGTCACAAAAATCGTTTAATGGTATCACAAGCTAGCTACATGAAATAAGCATTAGAGGCCTTTATGCTTCAACTAAGGTGGCAAAATATATTGTATTATTTTAAAAGTATATCATTAATTATATTCATATATATGATATAAAAATAAACTGGGAAGCCTTACAAGTCTTATGGCAGATGACAATCCCTTATTTAGACTACAACTCAACTAGGAATGAAAAACAAACCTTACAAGTGTGTGTGAATGTTCAAACATGATTAATGCATAGGATTGGCAGAATGAACAGGTATATAGTAAAAACACAGAATATAATAAAAAATATACTGTCACTTTAGATGTAAAGGTTTGGTAATAGATTATAATATTGTGCATAAACTTTTGAAAGAGTTATATTGTTTAGCTACTCCAGTAAAAACTAATTTTATTCAATGTTAAGATTGTGCCAGCAGCTATAATTTTTTTTTTCAATCTTCATGTAGTGAAAGACATACCTTATTAATTGTATTGATCATATAAAATCTTCCAGAGAAGAACTGTCTAAGTCAGACCAGACGGCACCTGTGTGAACGGGTAACATCAATGTCTCCTTCGTCGATGTCTTCATCGATGTCGCCTTTGCTTATGTCTTGAGTTGTCAATGTGAACCTTTATAATGCACGAACTTTTTCATTCAGCTTAGTTACGCTACTTTACTCATTTATTATTGTTATAGCATATTATTGTACTTCTATTTATTATCGTAATTTAACCAATTGAAATGTTATTTCTACTGCTCAGTGAATTATCACAGAGCTGGTCCTTCGATTACTAACAAAGTATTGGGATTTTGACCCCAACAAGAACTTTTGCTGCAGAATGATGATTATAGAAACATGTAGGGGTGGATCGATATGTGAGGAAATCATGTGCCTTGCATACCGATCCACCCCCTATTATTCATCATTCTACTGTTACATTTTTCTCCAGTAGAATTTTATTAATCATGGACAACTTCCTTGTACACTGAAATCTATTCATAACCTTGAATATCTTCTGTGAACAATGATTTGTATTTTTGAAGTTGTTTGTTCCAAAGTAGAAATCAATTTTTAAGGGTCAATTCAGTACAAAACATAGACAAATGAACAGGTACATGATTGGCATCTATTGGGATCTGTGACAATCATCTCAAATATTCAATTAACATGTTTGAATGTCATTGGTAAAATCAAATGCATTACATGTACAATAGGACAAAATGGGATACTACAATAATATTATAAATATACTGGCTTTTGCAATAAATATGATAGATGATTAACGGCACAAGAATTGTATTCAGAAGTCGCTGTATTTTTACCAGCTCAAGTTTGCACTTGTGTGTGGGGAAGGTTGGGAGGGCAGGGAGCACTGAAATTAGGGAGAAAGTTGAAGCAGGAGTGGGGAATAAAGTTGCTATCATTTCCAGAAGATAGGAGAAAAGGCATTTGCACATGAGCACTGAAAGATTTGACAGCTATGTCAAGCATCAAGAATTTCAACTTTACAAAAATATTAATTTACATGGCGGCCCGATGATGCCAGGCTACAGTAATAACAAGACTGGCTCCAAAAACTAACTGCTCACACTAAGTATACTACAGTTTTTCAGCAAAACGTAATTGGCTACAAATTATAATTGTATAACAGTAAGTTAACTACGGTCACTTGGTTTGATTGTGAAGCACTACCTAGCTAGTATAAGTGTGAGGAGATGATCTTATGTGTAAATGCATGTGTTAATGATAAATTGGAGGTAAACAGTAACTGAAGCTTAATCATTGATCTGTGCTATAGTGCTAATAAATTAAATGTCTATGATCAACGGACATATAAAACAATTACATTGTACAAACAAAAGGTAATTGTCAAGGTGAACATTTTCAAATATCATGTCATAATGCATATTTCACTTTGAGGTACTTACCAGTTTACAAACATATTCTGCCAAGTCAGTCCTTTGAACAGAAATGAATTGTTTTATTAATACTTCATGCGTAGCCGTATGGCCTCCTTTTCGTTTCCATTGAAGAAGAGCTCTGAAGCGCTGCTCCTGCGCATTTCTTTCATTGTTTGTCTTGATGTCATCAATATCATGGACAGAGAGTTGAAGAGCTGTAGCACAGGCTTCCCACTCTAATCCTTGTTTGAGAGATATCCTTCTGAGCTGCATCTCAGTAGGGGAAGATTGTAGTACATCTAACTTTATGTCGAATTGTTGGAGAAGCTTGCTGATTCTGTCATCATTTGATTCTGAAGACTCCACATTACGAGTCTGCCCCAGTTGATTGTCTAAATCAGTTTATAATTTTATAATGTGCATTCATTTGTTAAAATATAAACAATAATAATTAATTCTATGTACTTACAATTTAATGCTGTAGTTACATCAAGTACAGATGGACTATCCTCATCCTTATATAGATATTGAGAATTATTAAATTTAACACAAAACTTACCATCATTAGAGTGTATCTTTCACTCACTTCTTTCTGCTTCAACTTCACACTACCTAATACTTGGCTTCTTCTCAATGGCAGTGAGCATGGGGGTTTAAGTTTAAGTACGTACTCAGACTTGTGGCAAATGCTTTCTCCTTCAAATAATTTCAAAACACCTTCTCTTTCTTCTTCAACTAGAAGGTTTTCATTCACAAAACGGTTACCTTTGAGAATCAATTTAAACTTTCCTTCACTCAGCTCATTTTTTTTATCACCGCCTGCAACGTAGTAAGGATAATTTTTTTTCTCTGACGGTGTCAGAGGGTCCCCAAATCTATACAAATAAACTATCACTGCGAAAATTCCATCTTTAGGCTCCGACATAACGGCCTTCATTTTCACAATTAGACTTTGTTTGCAGAATACTTGACTGTAAAGATACTCTGCCCCAAATTTTCTATTCTTGAATGCCTTCTTCACTTTGTCAAACACACATTGATAACAACTGAAATGTTCAATCTCAAACCTGGCAATTTTGCAAGAACGCCCATCTGGGCCTGTGCCATCTTCAATCTTCACATCAGAGCCATTTACAATCTGCCAATTTTGAGGGATGTCATGAAGGTCTTGCTTAGCATAACTCTCAGAACACCAAACATTCAACTTAATATCTGGATATTCAGCAATAATTTCATCATAATCAGGAATAGGTACGACTACTTGTATTGGACATGCAAACTTATGTCCATGAGGCTCTAATTCGATGCAGGAAGAAGCAGCTGCACAAATTTCTGAGGCATTGTAAATTTTGTCGCAAAAGTGGACGGTACTTTTAACGGCAACATTTTCTTGATTCGGGCAAATGGCAGAATCGGCAATTTCAAGTTGAAAGTTATTCAGTTCTGGAACAGACACTACAGATTTTTCATTGGGTTTTACTTGAGTCAAAATAGATGGATATTCAGTGGAACTTTTCACAGCATATATACCAGAATGTTGCACAGAAATAGATACAAACTTATCATCAACTGTACAGTGGGATAAGGAAGGGTCTACAGGCCTCCAAGTCATCGAAGAACCTACTGTCTTGTCTCTACAAATTGGAGTAAGTCTTGGCATTTTTTCTTCCTTTTTCAATGGTTTGTCAAGTGAGAAAACCATGATACACGGATGTGTCCGATCGAAGCTCACATTATCTGGTTTAAGCACTACTGGCCGAGTAACAAGACTTTCATTCTCATTAAGGATAGGATAAAGGTTGTCAGAAATTTCTTTTAATTGGATTACTCTTTTGATGGAGGAGAAGACAGCAGAAATCTGTCTCACATCTGATTGTGTAGTCATTCGGAATTTGTGACTGGTATATGCTCGGAATAATCTATATCAGAAAAATACATGTAAATACTTTTATCAACTGTATAGATATCTGAAGAAAACAAGCAAAATTAATAGGTTAATTGCGTGTCTAAGCATATACTATAATTATATCTATTATTTCAAATTTAAATATCTCAGATATGCTAATAATGCTGCAAAAATGATTAACAGTAGCTTAAAAATTAAATCATAAATTGAATATATTTTGGTTAAATTTAAAATTTCAGATACTTTTTATACTTCAAACATACCTCAGGTTCAGCAATAAACTTCACTGTATATATGCCAGAGGAAATTGCAGAAACTAATATGCTGTCCTTATCTATAATAATGTTTGATAATTTTGAGTCTATAGGCTCCCAATTGATAGCATTACTTTCACCGAATTTCCCATAAAGGAGAATTAATGTCCCATCATTGATTTCTAAACTCTTGTCTGCAAATGGAAACACTAGAACACACGGGTGTGCCGAATCAAATTTCAGTCCCTCAGGTTTGACCACAACTGCACTCGTACAAAGACTTTCATTCTCCTCCAAGCTGGGATACATGCTCTCAGATAATTTCTCCACTTGAACCTTGGTTTGGTTTTCTTGGGGTAGGAGAATACCACAAAATTCAGTACCGATATGAATGGTATAGCCTTTAGGTATATCAGATAGATATGGAATCTGTAAAAAAAAAGTTATATGTATTAAATACTTAATAAAATTAATTTAAAATTAAAAATATATTAATGAAATCATAATTTGAATACTTCATCTATCTTTTTATTGTGTTCATCATGATATATCGTAGAAAAAAACCAAAGCTGAGGCTTCTTTTTATATTTAGTGACTGAAGGACTCTACAATGTCTAGGTAATGGTAAGAACAATTTGCTATGTTTTAACTTAGGAGCTGCACAGATGTCATACTATTTTTAGTCCTTCATACCTTAAGTAGCTACAAGATTGGGCATTTGGAACTCTAAAATTACTAGTTTCATTGAAGGCAGCACCTATAATTTTTTTTGTCTTTATTAGTTAACTAGAAACAGATGTCACGGCTGTTTAATCTATGTTGAATCTCAGATTCTGTTTAGTCTGTAGCTATGACCCGAAATAGCTATAAATTGAACTCACGGGATCTAGCTGTGCTTTAGAGGCTCGCTCACATTTTTCCGCCTGTTTGTCTGAATCTTCTTCAAAATTCTATAAAATTAATATCGAATTTGAAAGTATGTTTATGAATAAAAACTCTTTTTTTTCAAATGCATATCTTAGAGTTAAGTGAGAGATATTTTTTTGCAGTTTTTAAACAACAAACCACCACAGCCTCCTAAGGAGTTTTACAAGAAGTAAAAGAACATTTATGACCGTTTAAAATTAGAATGTGATTTTTTGGGGAGATACATCAGCCCATATTCAGTATAATAATGTAATCTTTGAGATTTACTGTTGAAAGACACAGACAAACAAACTGGCAGGCACACAGCTGATAGAGACTCAGAGTCACAGAATGGCAGGACAGACACAGATAGAGACTGACAAACATACAGACAGACACAGACAGACAGACGGACACTGATAGACAGACAGATAGACAGACAGACAGACCGACATACAGACAAATAGGCATGCTGAGAGACAGGATGGTAGACAGACAGACAGACAGACTGAATCCCAGACAAAATGACTATCACAAAAGCATTTATGCTCCATTTTGATTCTAACTTGAAAACCAACCTTAACTGAAATATGATGTATCAAACTAAAATAGCCAGAGTGATAAGCAGGACATGATACACTTGTTTCATTTGATATAGCTCTTTCCTTGCTGCGGGACCAGTTAGTTTCTTTTTCCTCCTTCCATATGGCACAAAATTTGGATTCCTGATCTCTTAATAGACCAGTTTCGCTCATAGGAAAGACTATAATACAAGGACGTGTAATATCATATATTCTTCCCTCAAGCTTGAGATCCACCAAATTTTCCACATATAATGTTGAGCTTAAAACATATTTTTTAATAATTTTCACTTGTATAGTGTAATGATTTTCTTGTGGCAGCAAAACACAGCAGTGATCACTTTCATATCTAACAGTATACCCAGCAGGCATATCTGATAGATATGTTATCTAAATAAAAAAAATAAAAAAAATAAAAAGCAGTACATAAAATGTATATTATAATCATTGATTAATACAATTTTTAAAACATTAACAAGCTCAGAATCATTTTACTCTGACCATTACCTTCTTTGGCTTATCTGCGCCACATTTTACAACCACAGGAGTGGCTGTTTTGTTTTGTAGCAAATTAAGTATAGGATCGCTTCGGGCCTTTGAAATGACTGATTTTCCACTATAATCTTCAATTGAAGTGTTAGCTCCTGCCAGAATTAGCAGATGAACAATATCAAACCAGCTCTTACTACAGGCTGCCATTAGAGGAGTGATGCCATATATGTTACTAAAGTCAACTTTAGCTCCATTCTTGAGCAAGCATTCCACTATTTCTTTGTGACCATGCACGCACGATAGTATCAAAGGAGTGTATTCATTCTCATCCCATTTGTTCACATCAACTCCTTTAGCGATCAACATAACCACCATCTTGTAGTGACCATTGTGACATGCATGCATAAGTGCACTTTTCCCTGAGTTGTCCATACAGTCTATGTACTCTTTTGTATTCTGAATGGACAATAAAATTTGAGCGGTTGTAGTGTTACCACTTTTTGCTGCTGCCATTAATGGGGTCAAACCTTTCTTATTATGCCACTGTATCCTGCCTGGCTCATGTTCAAGATATACATTAAATACATCTTCTACCATTTTAACATGCAGCCCATAAGAACATGCTGATAGGAATCCTTCATGTATGTCAGAAATGCCTTCTTCTAGAAGACTCTTAACTTCCATGACCAAGAAGAAATGGCTGTTTAAAACGAAAAATATCAGTATTGAAAAAAATGGTAAAAATTTCCTAAAAGCAGCTTAAAATTTCAGTTACCTCGCAACTTTTACCAGTACGGAATACAAATCGAACAATCTCGCCGAGTGACCCACTCTTCTCCCCCTACCCCCACAGGTTCACTAAACGCAGGAAGAGTTGAGTTATCACGATAGATGGAGACAGGTAGGCACTGCCACCAGAGTTCTGCCGATAAGGTAAAAATTTTTCTTACACGAATCAGAACTGAATTAGAAAAAAATGTCGAAATAGTATATATAGCTATATGAGGTGCGTGGGTGTTGAGCGTATGTGCATGAATGAACAAGTCCACTATATGGGTAAGTTATTGAGTGCTTGGTGGGAAAAGTAGGGACTGTTCAAAGTTGAAGGCAAGCAGTTTCAGTTTCCACCGCCATAGCCTGTTGTTAAGTTTGGGCGTCTCAAACAGGTGGACCGTAAAGGGGACAAATTCGACACCTCGGTGGTCAACAGAGCCAGGGCTTCGATTTCAGTTGCAGAATAGAGCGTTTTCACCTTGACGTTTGTACAGCTAACGAAAAATATCAGTATTAAAAAAAATGGTAAAAACTTCCTAAAAGCAGCTTAAAATTACAGTTACATCGCAACTTTTACCAGTACCGAATACAAATCGAACAATCTCGCCGAGTGACTACCCACTCTTCTCCCCCTACCGCCACAGGTTCACTAAACGCAGGAAGAGTTGAGTTATCACGATAGATGGAGAGTTCTGACGATAAGGTTAAAAATTTTCTTACACGAATCAGAACTGAATTAGAAAAAAATGTCGAAATAGTATATTATATAGCTATATGAGGTGCGTGGGTGTTGAGCGTATGTGCATGAATGAACAAGTCCACTATATGGGTAAGTTATTGAGTGCTTGGTGGGAAAGTAAGGACTATTCAAAGTTGAAGGCAAGCAGCTTCAGTTTCCACCTCCATAGCCTGTTGTTGTTTCAAGGTGGACCAATCCCTTGTGGTCCAATCCCTTGTGGTCCGTAAAGGGGATCAATTCGACACCTCGAGACCTCGGTGGTCAACAGAGCCACGGCTTCGATTTCGGTTGCAGAATAGAGCGTTTTCACCGTGGCGTTTTGTGACGTCACTCACATGGTGGTGTCCAGCTAACCGTAGAACCTGTATGGCCGAAGTCATAAAATGGGACGACGTTATGTGCAGAACGGCTGACCCTCACCTTTGACCTCAGAGCGCGGCCGATCAAATGAATTTTGAACCTTAAGCACGTGAGCATGCGCATATGGCTGACCGTCGCTCGCTGCGGGACTGACCATCTCTGTGCGGGGCTGACCATTCTCTGTGGGGCTGACCATCTCTGCGTGGCTGAACATTGCTGGGGGGCTGACCATTTGTGTGCCGACAGACCCACCCCAAGCAGCACCTCAATCATGCTAGTATATGATCACTTGGAAAAATAGCTGTGGGTACACATCAATATTTTGCAACTGTAGTTTTATAATTATAATACTTGTTCACACAACAATCAAAGGGTGTGGCTTCAATTTTGGGCGTGATTGCTTATTCTAAAAGTTGAAGCAAATGTTATACTGGTGACACATATTCTTAAGTCGACAGACCAGAACTCCATAAAGTGAATGGAGCAAACTACATGTGTATATATATTACAGTAGCGACAGTGAGAGCAACATACAAGTATTTTTCCTGGGTCCATGCATCTCACTCGCCTCCTCCCTTCCCCCCTCCCCCCTTCCCACCCCAATTTGTTCATAGAAATGTTTCTCCAATGTGTTAGAGTAAATGGTAGCATTGTATTACTAGTTAGATGCAACTTAAGTACGATCGACGTGATGACTCAAGGCAGCACTAAGAGGTCACTAACTGAAGAAACCTTGAGTACTATGTTAGTCAACTTTATTCTGAAATGCAGTCTGTTTGTATGCTAGTATAACATTCCCAATGCCACTGACAAAATACTAATGAACTATTCCATAAAAATAAAATACTGTAAATTTCCAGTATGAAGAAGCTCTTAAAGAGTTGGATTATGACAGTGTCAGTGATAAGTTTAGTTGTCCTCAATGTTCCAGTAGATTTTCTTTCAAACAAGGATTGAATTGTCACTGGAAACGTATCCATGGCAATTCCTTGGACACTCTTGCATCTCAAACCTGTAACAAAGAAGGGAAAGTAATTACATGTTACCAAAGGTCCAGTGCTCCTTTCAGGAACACAATGCTGTTTCACTACAGTACAGTACAGCACTTGATATTTCACTGCTCATCTCTACTTGATAAAGGTCTCAATAATAACCATTAAATAGGAATGCTTAATTAGAAAACTAAATATACATTATGAATGTAAGAAGGGAAAAAAAGCAAGATAGTACCTCTTACTAAGATGAGTGCAAGAGACCACAATGGCACTTTATATACTACACACATGTACATGTGTAAGTGTATACAATATACGAGTTTGTGCATGAGGAAACAGGTGTGACGAGCCCCACAACAAAAACTTTAATTTGTACAGACATAGCAACAAAAGCTCTACAATTTACTCATGGGCTGATACAATAATGTGTAATAATTGAAACTATCATTTCTCAATGATTTTACATGCCTAAGCAAGAACAAACTGCTCTATGTCAGTTTACCAGACCCTTTCCCCGTGCAGCGATTGGTAAAGGGTCTGGGTACGCGAGACTACTTAGAGCCCACCCATACCGAATCATCTTCCTACACCACTGTTGCATTGCTCTTAAATTTACTACTTTTGCATTGTTTGTAACAAGAGGAGTCCATCTGAAAACTTTCTGACTGGCAAGCAACACCCCATTTTTGTAATTAGAGCAAAGTTTAGTGAAGCCATCCAACATTTTGATGCCATTTGTACAGGATCCTGATAGATGCGAGCACAATGTTGCAATCATAAGTACTGGTACTCTCTGTATCACATGCACATACATGAACAACTGTGTCAGCAAGTGGTTAATTGTGGTTCAATTAGTGTGGGTGTAAATCGTTAAATATTTTCAGTCGCGTGAATTGTTCAGATCAGTAGGCAGAGCTTGTTCTGTATTGCCATGAAGAAATGTTACTTGTGCAAGCATGACAAAATCTAAGGTACCATGGCATACACAATGGACCGTGCACAAAGCAACAACTGTATTTTGCTGCTAAGCGAAACTTCCAACTGCAGATATCTTAAAAAAGCTAGGCCAAGTCACTGCTTAGCATAACTAATGGCATCATCTAAAGGAAGGGTTTTGGCACGGCTGTTGGAGAGTTGTGCACAGAAATACTACACGCGCAAAAGTTTGAGCAGTCTTATGTCACAGGATATTACATCACCTATTGTCTGCGGTCTCCCCAATTAGCAAGGGGAACTGAACAAACTGCTCAATGTCAGTCTACCAGACCCTTTTCCCGCATAGCGATTGGTAAAGGGTCTGGCTACGCGAGACTAGGCTCTAAGGGCAAGTTTTTTTGTGGTTTGCAGGTGTTCATGCGAGAAATCACATTTTAAAGTTGTGTCAAAATATTATGCCCCCCTCCCCCCCCTTCCTACGTCACACAACCCATATCTTTGAAAAAATATGTAGACACACTGACAAACATCAGTTCCTTCCCCTACTCTAAACTTGGGGCTGAAGAAGCCTGTAGCAGAGAGAATAAATGCACTGCCAGTATCATAAATATTGGGAGTTTTTAAAACCAAACTTTGTGGGACTACGGGGGAGAGGGGGAGATGGTTTATTTGAATAGATGAATCAGGTAAACACTTAATGCAAAACTATAGCAGAGACATTTGGAAAAGTTGAGCAGAGGATAAAGGGTAGGAGCAGGTGGTAGCATTACTAATTAAGATCTCCTTTTCCTCACTCAAGTACGCAGATGCCCATTAATTGGGTTAACTGAAAAACAACAACAACAAACAAATAACTTCATCAAGTGATGCTATTATGGATAAATTAATAGTGCTAGTAGAGACGTGTCAATTGGCGAGAAATAATCACGATAAATTCAACCCTTTCACAAGCAATAGTGCCTCACAGAGCTCTGTGCTCAGTCAGCACTTGGTAACCATACACTACAAAAGCAAATTGAGTGATCCAATATAAAGTTCCTTTTTTTCTTTCAACCCCATGACAGCTGTGACTTCTGAAATTGTGCTTAAGTGTAAATCTCTACTCATACAAATCACTCACTCACAAGAAAGGGAAACTCAGCTTAAGGAAGAGAAGAGGGAAAGGTGTGTCCCCCTTTCGGTATCAAACAATGCAGAAATCATTAGTGACCTTAATAATTGGTGCACTTTGTTTTCAAGAGGCTTTATCTTTCATTAATACACAAAGCAACAACAGATATCACTATCTGTTGTTGATTTTTACATTAATGAAAGATAAAGCCTCTTGAAAAGATAGTCAACAAGGCAGTACTCATTGTGACATAAAAAAACAACGTACATTACTGAAGGTTTTCTTTACCAATAAATGTGAACATCTCCAGGTAAAGTAGGAAATACATATATGCTCGTCAAATTATTAAGTTGAGCTTAGAGTGACAGGGTGATGGAAGTGGAGGGGGGGGGGGGGGGT
>WLWD01005055.1_pt1 | contig 22458 bp, 22 predicted proteins | sample 6712731 | NCBI WGS metagenome assembly WLWD01 (sample SAMN12718690, study PRJNA576275) | sponge metagenome | isolation source: marine sponge | host: Mycale hentscheli | place: New Zealand: South Island, Marlborough, Capsize Point | collected 2014-11-01
ATCAAAAATGTAAAATTGGGGACTTAGGGTTGCCCCAAAAAAGTAAAAAGTATGGAAACAAGTAAAGGTCATTTGCCCCACGTGATGATTCTATATCCCTATCAATAACTAATAATGATAATAATCATAATCACTTTCCTGGCTACTTAAGTCTAGTTACAACAATTACGTGCAAATTTTTACGCTTTGGTCAGCACTGTCACATATCCACACAAATTCAGCTATTTCCTACTCTACTAAATTTACGGTATTCTTGGACAACATGTATCTCTCCTGTGTTGAGTGTTGAGATGCCCCACCTACCTAGTGGAGGTGCAAGTTGATTCTGTCACAAATTTCTAGAAAATCTCATGGGACCCAAGAGCTTTATCTTAAGGAAGTACTCTACTAAAAGCACCAGTTTTTGTTGTTGTTGTTTTTAATTTAAAAAGTCCTTCTAATCATTTTTCTGATCTAGTATGCATTAACTCACACTCCTCAAAATGTATGCCTTTCATAATTATTTAAATCAAATGAATTGATATCCATATCACTTATACCTATGATCTTGAATTTGGTAAAGGGACTTCCTTTTCCTTGCATCAATTGATTAGACATTCACTTAGCATTGCAACCACCACATAGCACCACCTTCACATCACTCCCACCACCTTGTGTCTCAAAGTATAACTACCACAAAGCATCACCAATTGCTAGACAAGGGATCTTCATGGTCGTGCAGGGTGACTGGTGGTCGGTGACTGGTGGTCGTGTGAATGCATAAATACTACATAATTGTGGTGGTCTAAGAAGGTGGGCCATTAAAAAAAATTTTTTTTTTTAAACCACGTTTGAACATAAACACAGGCTGGTTAATTGAGTTTAGACTACTTTTTATATTATGACTGAGATCAGTGATAAGATTGCCAAAGTAACTGACTGCTGAGATAAATGATAAGCTTAGAACAATTGCTGCACAGAAACTTGGTCTGCTGCTTACAAGGGAGTTTACACGTTTACTAGAAAAAGGACGAAAAATAAGTAAAAAAAACAACAACAACAAACTACATTTGGAGTGTTTGTGGTATACTTGAAATTCAGTAATAGTTGGTCAACAACTCTGTGCGCATGAGCTTCACCTAAACGGTGCTGTATTCACAGGTATGCAGCTCTATATGGTTAGTTATAGCACAGTGCATCTTGTGAAACCAGGAGGAGTGAGTATTGACATAGCAGGTGTCAGACAGGATATTTTGCTGGGGGTAGGAAACACTGCTGTATTTAGCCACACCCATTTTTAAAACCCACTCCACTTTGATGTACATGCCTATGTATACGAGAGTGGATATACTTCACTCTGATCAGTGTTGGGTCACATGCATGGTTTTATAATCTTACTACTCATAGAAATTCAACTCTAGCTATTGTACTATATTAACTTCCAAAAAATATATACTGGGGAGGAGAAACTGCAGCTGGGAGGGGAAATCCCAGGATGCCCCACCCCTACCTCTGTATGAAACACTGCATAATAATGAGAAAGAATGAAAGGGTCTCCCCTACATACAGTCAACCCCCATACAAACTGAGGATTGTCCACAAACATTCCATTAGTAGCTGTACTGCCCAGGGCATTACCACTGTCGCAGAAATAATCACAAGGTATAAAAGGAGGCACCTCAATGGGTTCCGATGGGTATTGCTGAATGCACAATCCATCCTTTGCTATTGAATTTTGAAAATTCTACAATCCAATGTCCAAGTGAAAACAAATCAACCACAGAAGTATGACTTCCAGTCAATAAACAGAAAGACTAACCACAACGTTGCTATCAAAACGACACTTTCAATTCAAAAGATTGTGCAAGTAACGCGGCTCACATCAAAGTTTGAATACTCTCCTTCTTTTAATGTAAAAAAAAAAAATGAATAACTGGAAGCCAACCTATTTCCATTACAATGCAAATGGCAGAGTTTTCTAGAAACAATGTGACCATAGGATGATATACACATTCTATCCTTGAGAAAGATGAAAATACTCAAAACCTTAGAACTGTAAGCCTGAAACTAGAAATATGAGGAAAGAAGTCCATTGGAATGTTGCAGCTAAATTTGAGTATCCACTGACTGTTTACTGGACACTGTTCCAAAACACTTTGCTTCCCATTCTCATAGCAAACTCCCCTCAACTAACATATCAATCCACATGCACATACATACACACACAGGCGCACACACACACACACACACACACACACACACCTAACCTGTTTGGGAGCAAGGCAGTTTCCAGGGGCGGAGGCCGGATTGTGTCCCAGACCAAGTTGATGAGCATCATTTATTCCACAAGAGAAGACGGCACCACTAAGAAAGATAGACCAGATCAAATCATCAATAAACAGGAAGCCACAACAACAACAACAACAACAACAACAACAACAACAACAACAACAGAAACCAGGTTTAATAGATGGTGCCACCACCCACAAGGTTGATACAAGTGATAATAATCTGTCCAGAAATGCCAGGAGGTCATGAATATGAATACGTCAGTAACCACAATGATCGCCATAAACAACCTTTTTGTTTATTATATATTACCACATACCAAGAGTGGCACGCCCATGCAACGAGATGACCTGCACAGTCTTTAGAGTTTCCTTCTGAATTTAGCTAGGAACACAATGGAAGCCTCACACCATCCCCCAATTAAAAAACAATAATAATAACAGTGATGAATTTACATATGTACTTAGGAAATAAATCACAATAAAAACAACAGCAAGTACAATGAGCCTGAGTTTAAGTAACGAGATTAAAGATAACATGTATTTTTATACGGTGTATAGCATCAGTATTGGCTACTCCTCTTCCCCCCCCCCCCCCCCCCCCTCTCCCTATGCATGTTGTATGAATTCACGTACCCCTTGGAGAGGATGACGGTGTGGTTCCTAGCTGCTGCCACGCCCACACATGTGCAGTCCATTAGAGCTTCCACACAGCGAGGATCCTGCAGAAACACAACAAAAATTGTTCCGTCTGCACTTGTTTATTATTATTATTATTATTATTTTTGGGAAAAAGTAACAGAGATACTTCTAAGGCTTACTCGCGAAAAGGAATGTGCCACCCATGCTTACATAGAATATCCCAAATCATTTAATAAAATACCCTGAATAATGATGATTAATAACTGTGTAATATTACATAGATTAGAGATTTAAAACATCATTTCCAGAAATTATTGAACTAGCAGATTGACTTTGAGTCACATGACAGACCTGTATCCGTCTATCTTAGCTATTCCTCTGCTGTCTAACTTCCATATTTTTTTCCTGCAAGTTTTTTTTTTTTAAAGCAAGAACTCACTAACAAATGTGTCACTGTCACTGGTCTATTTCAATCTAAAGCATACACATTAAAAATACACTCTATTGCACTTAGTCAGACTTGAAGACACTACACTAATATGGTGCCACGTGAGCATCACATGTGTATGAATAACCAGTAGCATCTAGTCGTCCCGGCTTACCACCACACTCTGTTCCGAGTTATGTCCAAGCCTGCCTCCCAGACCGTGGCCACAAGTTAAGACACGCCCACCACTGGTCAGCATCACCGTGTGAAACTTGCACAGCACAATCTGCATAAAGGCATATTTATTCTTTTTAGGAATAACTGGTGTCATATAAGAGGGACAATGGCTGAGAATCCAGGCATTTTGTGAATTTGCTACTTTTAACATCTGCCTGTCCCTGGCCTTGCCATCACAGAATTAGTTTCACTTATCACCAATGCCAGTTAAATGGAACTCCAAACAAAAGAGTTTTCATGCTCAAGATAATTCCCCATTATAGCATGGCCTAGATTGCATTAAATTCCATTGCCTCCCAACCTTAGAGTTGGTCTACTTAGCATTGTTTCTTTTATAACGCCTCAGTTTGGCTAACAGACACTTATAGAATCATAAGCAAAGCATGCGGTGTAAGACGCCTCAGTGCTTTAAGAGAAATCCCATTCTGTGCAGTTGACAGTAAAAGAGCATGCACCAACAACACACACACACACACTCAGGCATGCACGCACACATACACACACACACACACACACCACAATCAGGCATGCACACACACACAATCAGGCATCGCACACACACACACCACAATCAGGCATGCACACACACAATCAGGCATCGCACACACACACACCACAATCAGGCATGCACACACACACAATCAGGCATGCACACACACAATCAGGCATGCACACACACACAATCAGGCATGCACACACACACAATCAGGCATGCACACACACACACACACAAAAAATCAGGCATGACACACACACAACACAATAAGGGAATTGAACACACCACCACACCACACACACACAACAACAGGCATGCACACACCAACACACCACAATCAGAGCATGAACACACACACACACACACACCACAATCAGGCATGCACACACACACACACACACACACACACACACCACAATCAGGCATGCACACACACACAATCAGGCATGCACACACACACAATCAGGCATGCACACACACACACACACACCACAATCAGGCATGCACACAAACACACACACTAACAACAAATGGCCCACTAACCCTTACCAGTGTGTACACGTGTACATTCAGTTCTGTACATTTCAACAGACAGAATAAACATGCTAGAGATGACCTAGAGACATATGGTGCATCACTGTGAGACTAACCAGCCTCTACATGTCACCACCATTACATGCACAATGCCCACATGTAGTAGCATTCATCTCTCATAAACACACATACAACTTGCTACCACATGGACTCGCGTGGATTGGAGTTGAGTTTCTATATGTCTTAGCCAACAACTTAATCTAAGCGAACAGACTTCTTTGGTGAGAAGCTAGGATTATTTATTTCTGAACATAAAACTAGTGATGTGCTTGAGCACAAATGGCTAGCGAGCCTAAAGACTATACTATTTTATATGAATGATTTTGACTTCTAACACTGAAGCTACTGAAAATAAGGTCCAGTTTTTAAATTTCACATACATGGTAAAGGGATTTCAGTGCCATAGTAACAACTCTCTGCAACTGCTTGAATTGAAGGAAAACAACAACAACAAAACAATACACGTTAAACGTTTTCTTTGTGATATTCTTTAGCTAAGTAGTGGTTGTAACACACAATGCTTTGACACAACTGGACATGCACCTACACAGACTTACCTTCGCGATTAGTCTAGTGGACAATGTATTTTCAAGTAAATACTGTTGCGTACGGCTTATAACCAAGACAAAGAGCGCATTGACTTACCACCGCCACTAACTCGAATAGAAATGGAAGTCCCTTAAGTTTTCACGTTTTAACTGCACCCGCAAAAGAATTCAAAACGGTAAACAATTCAATTTCTAGGGTGATACGGGTACTGATCGATAAATCAGAGGATTCTGTTTAGTGCAATTTGGGACGGGGTCAACCACATAACTAACACAAAAATGCGAGGATCAAAGTACAAAATTACATACGTACGTCCAAGTACAGTGCTTCCAGCTTAAAGAGTGGATTTTTTAGCTTTTTGGTTAAGGTTGCTAATTCTGCTATAATTTCTCAAGTATGTGTAATAGAAAGCTAAAAATTTGTATTATTATACATTAATGTCATATTAACATACAGACAAAACAATTTTGTGGGTTTGTGGTTATTTTTGTGGTTATAGGTGATGGAACTGGGAGCTTCAAGACAGTGAATTTGGAAGTGTTTAAGCTGAAAAAAGAGAAATTATTTGTCCTTATCTCTATAACTTGGTATACTGATACTTTAATACCTGAAGTTTCATATGAGCCTAATTTTGTGGGCACACGAAATTTGAATCTCGAAATATTTAAAATTTTAAGAAAAAAAGTGTTTAAGCCAGGATTTTTGAATTTATTGAGTTATATCTCTAAAAATTTGACACATGGTGTAAAATTGCCTTAAAATTATTATGTATAACTTTGGTAGCTATACCTTCAAAATTAAGTGAGTTGTGGCTGTTTTTCACCAAAAAAAAATTATGCACGGTAAGGGTCATCAAATGATGACGTTTACAGCGGATTGTGGGCCTATAGTACACGTAAACGCGACGTCACAAAACAGTGCATGCGTATTTGTGCAAGGGCGCCAGTTTACCGCTAATTGTTGCACGGGTATGGCTGATTTAGCTACGGTTGTATCTCAGGCCCTAGCAGGTATCAAGTTTTACGGCGTTACTGCCTATCGCGGCCAGCGTTTTAGCTTCGCACAACCCGTAGGACTCCAACTGCATCGCCCTGATGTTGTCAGAATACCGAATGCTGGGAGCCTTGGGAGTATTAAACTCCTTCAGCTTTTCTTCAGCTCTTGAAAAAGATGACCTCTTGGATAGGCTTGGCTCCAAGTTAGTAATATACCAGCCAACAATTCTGTGACTGATTTCGACTTCGTTTACTGAACGATGAGAATCCATACAGCCGATTGCAGTTAGGGAAAGTCCCGTCTTACCGCTCAGGGAAATAACCGTTCGACCTTAGCTCGTTAACTAGTTACGTTTAATGACGAACTACCGCAAAATCTTGACGTCAAAAAAAATGGCGTAAAATGTATTAGAGTGAATGAGAAAAGTTCTGATCTCCGTTTTCCATTTTCTAAACAGGCAGTTTTACTATTGTAAACATTATTGGGATGATGAAGAAAAGGTATGTGTATGTTAAATGACTGTAGTGAGGGTCTATACAGTAGTTTCAAAAAATCCACTCTTTAAGTTGGAAGCACTGTATATAAATAAACAAACATCCCCGATTTTCAATTGTGTTACCCCTGTAAGTGTCTCGCTCGCTACGCTCGCTCACCAAATAAACAAAATACACATAATATGTACATACATACACACATACATACATACACAATACATACAACATACATACACACATACATACAGTACCTGGACTACACGTGTATTATTCGGAAGAGACAAATCCAGTCTCTCTGGATGTTTCTTGCTTCGCTCATGACCTAAAGTCGTGTTTGGGTTTCGCCCCCACGTGTGAACCATCACATAGTCTACAGCTATCAACAAAACAACACACACACACACACACAAGTGAGAATGGATTTGACGAGAGTTCTATCACCTGTACCATACACTAGGTGACGATAACACCTAATCACTTCATCTAAACTAAAGTCATTCTGTCCTGAATAAAATTGAGAAAATAATAATTCTAATTTCCATTCACGTTGCCACCCAAGTTGTCTTATCTGATTACATCGTTCCCCCACTAATCCACATCTCACGACTTCCAACATACTCAAGTTATCCTTTATGATTTCTCTGTTGGAATTCAATACAGTAAGCGGGGTCCATCCTTCATTGTCAGTGGTACTGAGGCTTCCTCCATACTACATGACAGAAAACATGACACAACGGGTAAACTTTAAATGCATAGGACTGGTATGATCTATGAGAATTTACCTTCATCAATAACGCAGAAGCTCCTAACTGACCATAGAAGACGCTGCGATGGAGTGGGGTCCACTTAGACTCCCAGTCCTGGAGATTGACCTTCACTTTTCTGCGAGCTAGAAGCCAGTATATTAACTCTAGGTGGCCGCATGATGCTGCCACATGGAGGACATTTCGACCAATGTCATCCTGGATCCGGAAAGGATTGCCACACAAGGTAGCACAGTGCTGGAGCAGCTTTATGTTTCCCAAGAAAGTAGACGATAGTGCCACAGATGCATGCTTAGCCCATCGGCATTCTGATGTGCATTCCAGTTTGCCCTGGACAGAAGGCACACCCTTTCCAGGGTTATGCCTTGAACCCATGATTGTAAGGGACACTCAGGCATCCATGTTGAGGTGCAGGGAAAGACTCAGCAGCAAAACGAAGATAGGAGACCAGATTCAGAAATTTGAACTCTAAAGATCTTAAACTGCGTCATTGGCAGTTGAATTGGCAATACTACAACATAAAAATAGACATCAAACGTAGCTAAAACAATGATTTCTTCACACTCCAGTACGCTTACCGTGTTCAGATAGACGAGAACTGGCGGGCCCAGAAAGTTTTGAACATGAGAGCGGCAAAAATCCAGACTACTACTGAATTCGCGGAGACTACTCGAACCTATGACTATACTTACTATTTCGACTCCCTGTGTTTACTTGCTGCTGGGCGCGCGCAAATTGTAAATGGTATGAATCGTCAGTCGATCGTAAAACGCGCTTGCGCGTATTGTTGCTAAAGACTTTTAAATTAAAAAAATGAAGTAAAATGGTCAGACTCAATTGGGATCCCAAGTATCTGGTGTGGCGATGTTCACCAGGTTCTTCTATGTAGCTTTCATTTATCTTTCATTACCTCTGGATGTCCTCTATTCCAAAAATTTCATCATCCATGCTCAAGGTAATTGAATTCATGTTGTATAGTAAACTACACGAATAACTGATGCCTCATTATTCATACCACAGAAAACTTATTCTCAGACTCTGATGAAAAGTTCGAGTTAAAAGTTTCTAACATTGAATCTAGATCAGCTGACTTGTCCTGGAAAATTCCACCTAAAAAGTTGGATTACATTAGAGCTCTGAGGGTATGTGTCTTTAAAAGTTTGTAAAATCTCAAGCACTACAAGTATATGTTATGTATGCACAGTATTAAGTTTTTGTGTAATTGATTAAAGCTCATTAAAATCAACCATGTATCAAGAGCTATTGGTATGTAGTTGAACAAACTTGTACTCAAGCCCTATATAGCTATAGATAAGATTGTAATACATTTTCATGAACTTCGCCACATTTGTGGCAACTATAAATTGCACTTGCACACGAGATAGTCTCTGACTTGCATAAATGAAAACACTTACATCTATTAAGACCTGATAGCATGAATGAAATGGCTATTTTTTTTATTAAAGTAGAATCATAATAATATTACAAGAACTATTTCCATGCTATTCAAAGTTAGAGGAAGATGTTAAAGCATTGATCTAATATGCAAAATGCAGCTAAACTGTACCAGAACAGAGTCCAAACTTGAAGCATATCGTAAACTCCATGACAACCACATTATATTGAGCCCCAACATTGATGAACCCAGTTTCACAGCTGCTCCATTGGAATCAGCCAGTAAATACAGTTGTGTTTTAATTGGTGCAGTGTCACTGAATGTTGGAACTGAAGAAAAATTGATAGTTCTTAGTAAGGCAGTAACATTCATGACTCCATTAGGTGAGTTAATTCTACATATAGGTGCATAACTAATCTCAAATTGACATCTTTTTTTTTTCCTTTTCTTCTATAGATAAATCTGACACCAAAGAGAATTTCAAAAATTCTTCTCCAGTTAGTACTACGAATGCTATTATACTAGTGACAGTAGTGCCTACTGTAATTATCATACTCACCATTATCTTAATGGTCCTTGGTTATTACTTGCATAAGAAGAGGCTTAAGAGTGAGCCTGTGGAGTCAGGGTAGGTTCAAGTAGGTCAATATTAAGATACAGCTGCAATAAACCTTCATTTATCCCCCCCCCCCCTTCCCATACACACAACTTTATTTATAACTACTTCCCTATTTTTCCTCAGCATGATAAATGGCAGATGACTTTAATGAGTGCCCCTCCACCATCAGTATTATATTAAACTCCACAAGAACAAAGCCCATACTATTTACTTTGCATACCTACACCCTTCCTCCAGAGAGAGAATTTTCTAGAAATGTCCAGTTACACTTCCTCTGATAATCAGCTGATATTAATTTGATTGAGTCATGACAAATTGGTTATTTTGTATGAGGTTCTTTCAGAACCACAAAAGCAAATAGCTCAGTCCAGATTTATTATGGCCATTACAGTGTACAGTGCTACAGTGGCTTGTGGTCTAGTGGTGGAGGGGCAGATGATCCAATGGCAGGTGTATATTCCACACAGACTGAATAGTCTTGAACTGTCAGGACATATATTGAAACATTAATGTAGCTCATAGGTTTAAAATATACTTGGGGGTTTAAGGTTAATTCTACATTTCGTTGATTAGGGAGGAGCCTTTGCTGAGGCGTAAGAAGAAAATAATTAATGAACACTCTGAACAAGATAATAAGAAGAAACCAGTGCAGAGAAATACCAATCACAATAACAGAAACGTGCAACAACTAAATGTAATCCGTCCACCTAAAGTATCTTCTTCTAACCACAGGCAAAATTCAGGCAGAGATTTTGGCCATAATGCTCAAAAGCAAGCACACTATGACAGCCATTGTAAGAATATTGAACAAAACTCTAATACTCATGGAAGAAAGAAGAACCACAAGGAGGACAGATTTACATCTTCTGAACATCACTCAAAGACAAGAGGTGATCCTTCTAGATTTTGTAAATATAGTCAGAATATGGGAACAGAAAATGGAAGCAATGGACATGTTGGTGGAATGACTGAGATTAAGCTGCCTTCATGTGACTTGAAGTATGAAGCGAGCAGAAGTACTATAATTTCAACTGCCAGTTGCTCTACAAGACAAAGCTCAGTGGGGTTAGGTGTACCTCCAGTCACTAACAAAGCCATTCAAAGGTCTTTCTGCAATCTACCTAAGAAGTGGAATCAATTATCAATACCCAGTTCATTTTCAAAAAATGATAGGGACTATGCATCAGAAGATTGCAAGGCTGTTCAAACAAGCTCTATGTATACCAGGGCAGTTTCAGCTCCTAACATTATAAGGAAGCAGATCAGAAGCCAGGAAGGTACTCAGCTCAGCATTTGGTCTGTGCTTTGTGATTTTGTATCTTTTCTGTTTACAGGTCTTGAACTTCCAGCAAGTAGCAAAAACCACTACTACCAGAAGCTGCCAATTGAGCAATAACTAATATACTAACTCCTTTTGAAGCCATTTTATTTCTTTTTAAAATTGTAAAATTATAGCAAAATTTAGTTACATAGCGTAATAGTGAATTCTAGTCTTTTTGATAATCTTAAGAATGTGGTAAGTCTTATTTTCTAGACTCAATCCTTGCAGCAACTAGTCTTGCTTCCCAGATTGCATCTGCAGTATTAAACCAACTGGATAAAAATCGAGATGCGTTAATGCCTATTTATTCACTCGTGTGCAATTTATGTAGGCAAGAAGAAAGGCCTTCACCACCAAAGGCTTTCCAGCATATTTGACGACTCCTTACCTAATACCTGATTGAGCGTTATGGCTACAAATGTTACAACAACGGACTGGGAGAAGACTTGTAAAGATATAGTTAAAGAACACTTACCGCATTTGGTGGAGGAACTTACTACTGTGAGGTGATTTGGAAATTAAGGTATATTATTGTAATTTGAGATAAATGTAATCCTTGCTAATAGAACTGACAATATGCTGATTTCCAGCTCAAATATTAGTGGCGACATGAATTGTGTGTGTCGGGTTATCTGTCAGTCAGTGCAAAATGCTAGTCTACATGAAGAAAGTAATAGCAAACTTTGTGAAAACAGACTCTTCTCAGTTGTTGTCAAAATGGCAATGGACGTAGTGCCTGTAAGTTTATGCTACCTAACTTATGTTGCCTTATTATGTATGTATGTATGTAAAAAGCTGACATTATGTTTTGTACACTGCATACTTGACTCGGCTACTGCATAGGTAATAATTGTGGAGGCAAAGTATTTAAACCGCTAGCCACAGCATAGGTTAATGTTTCAGACACCTCATAAGTGGCACTCATCTACCTATGCCTTTGAACAAAGCTCTTGTGTATATTGTTGATGGTGTGTAGAGAAATTCAATACTTTTGAGTCTAACTTGTAGCGAATCTAGTCAGATGATTGAACTGTAGGTTGTAAATACGGAACTATTAACAATAAAATATCTAGCATGCTGAACTAAGCAGAGTAATCAAGTGACGGAGTTTGACTAAGACCGGTGAAAGTGCCGAGTGGCGGCAAGTGAAGTGCTCGAAGTATATATACAGTGTGTTTAAATGCAAGCATGCAGGGACAGATAATGAAGCTTGAAAAGTTAGTTCAATACTTACTTAGTATCAGATGAGCCTTGCACATGACATAATTAGAAGGAAGAGTTACACTCAGCTGTGTCATGACAAAAGCTAGAATCAGAAAGAGGGCATGGTTTAGCTATCATGTTAGAGGTGTATAAGATGTCTAGCTTTGCCTCCGTTAGTTGAGGCCCTGCTTTTAATCCAGTGGTATTGACTTTTGTAGTATCTGAAGAAAGATGAAGTGATACATTTAGAGAAGAACAAAATGTTATATGAGTATAAGGTTCTGTGTGCAATTGGAGAGATGTGTCCGAGGTCAGTTCCCAAAATTTTCGTATTGGATGAAGACAGAAGTGCAAGTTAGTATGTCACAGTAACATTCATTGCAAAAATTATCACATTGAAAAATAAAAATTACGAACCATGACACAGCAATTGAATAGTAGCTATGAAAATTGACATTGCAGTAATCATGGAGGATCTGGTAGACTACAAACAACTTTCTGAAGTAGTGGCGAGCACGGAGTTCAGCAAATACATGACCATTTTAGAAAAAGTGGCCATTTTCATTGGGTTGCTGCACGGGAAGACTTGTTTATCTACTATGGCAGAAATTGATAAGAAAGATTTCACGGAAACTTACGAGTAATATGTTTGTATGTAGTGCAAGGGCTATTTATTTGTTTGTTTATTTTTTAAAGCAATTCTAAAATGCGTCTTCTGATGTCAAGTTTGCTATTCGATCGTCCTCTGGATTCTGCTGACAAAACTAACACTTGCAGATTAGAGTTGGTACCTTATGTGAAGGCCATAAGAGACAATAGTGAACTCGTGGAGAAAGTAAAGAAAGTACAAAAAGCCTTCCTCACTCAAAATGACTGTTTGTGTCATGGAGATTTCTCAACGGATAATATCATGGTCACTCCAGACTACTTTAAGGTATGTCGTATCAGTTGAACATTTATGAAGGGTGTAAGGAAGACTGAATAATTGCAAATATTATAGCAAATTTTTGTTCCTTTCTTGCTGACATCCAAGTTCATTCTAATGAATCATGCTTATTGTTTCATTATTGCTGAGACTGGGTATAGAAATAGGTGTTAGAAAATGTTTTTATTAAGTGTACTTTTTTTTCCTTTTAATTATGGAACAGGTAGTTGACATGGAGTTCTCTGGAGTGGGACTACGTGCTTATGACTTGGCCCTGCTCCTCCAAATGCTGCTGCTGAAATTGCTTGGCGAGTATTGGAAGTTTTGCTCCCAACAGAAAAGACCCTGTCACAATGAACAACTAGGTGGCCAAACATCCCACCTGGATGGTGACGGGAGTGGGTGTGGCTGCGAGGCTGGTGATTTAAGTGATGGGGAGCTGGCAGAGGCCAATATCAGGCGAACCTTGAACTGCGTTTTGGAAGGATACACCCATGGCATAGGAGACTGTCATGCATTGGACGTCCATGAGCCATTGTTTGTGGAGCAGGTGTGCAGTCTGGTGGCTTGTGAGATGATGTGGAGGTAAGTTAGCTATATGACACTGACGTTTGTGGAAACTTAATCTTTGACTTGCATGTCAGTGGAGTGTCTTTGTTTTTTGTTGTTATTGTTTTGTTGTTGTTTTTGTTGTTGTTTTTGTTGTTGTTTTTTTTGTTGGGGGGGGGTATGCCATTGAACCAAATTTAATCCCTCCTTGGAAACTTATTAGCATTCACTTTTCCCCCCTCCATATGCCAACTTGTCCATCTAAACTATGCATACTGCTGTCTGTAACCCTGCAGTGTGTTTGGTTCGTACGAGGTGACTGAATTCTGTGGTGATGTGGAACCTGAACACAGATTGCTCCAACTGGCTGAGGCTCTTCTCCTTCACACAGACAGCTCAAAAAACTTGGCATGGAACATTGGCAAACCATTACATGATATTTTTAATGTAAATATTATTTGAGGTCCAGATAAATTAGAATTAATTGAATTGACATAACCTGTATCTAAGATTTTTATTTATAAAAATTGCAATTAAAAATGTGGTGTGATTTAACTACTACAAGCACTTTCTAATGGTTTCACTCAGTCCCTCTACAAAATTGACAACATAGACACTTGCAGTGCAAGGCTCTGAAGACAGCATGCGTGCTAGAGTATAACCTTCTCTGCAGATGACTATATCATCTCTCGATAGACTCGAAGCTGGACAGAAGTCTCCCTCGCCATCACCTACATAAACGACTTTGCAGTAGTCCTGTTGTAGACTCTGGCGATATTCTCTCAGAACCTTGGACTTGCATATGTTTGGAGATGTACACACCTTGCAGTCGTGTTGGCAGAGGTGCTCCACTCGTAATCTACCATCAGCTTCAAAGTGAGCTGGGTTGGTGAACACTGCCTTGAACATGTGAGAAATGTTGCATTCTTCTAGGATGAGTTGAATGAAAATAGTGTTGGAGTCGGACAGTATGATTGCATCGGCCGTGTCGCTCTCGTAAACTAAGCGTATAGATTTCGTAGCTTCTTGGTACAGTGGGAGTTTTCTCATGTGATTTTTTATGTCGTCTTTTGTGCAGCCTTCCTTGTGAACGAGATAAAATACGTGGTCCATGAACTGCGTCCAACTGCTGAAGTCTTTCCGACGAGCTCTTAAGCTTCTTTTCAAATCTAATTGAGGGCATAGATCCATTATAAATGTGTCTGTATTGTCGTCCACTAGCGTGTGGTCGAAGTCAAATACAAACAAGGTTTTGTTCCCTTTCTTTCCCACAACAATTCCCGCTGCCATCGAAGAACAAATTAGTTGGTGGGGTAAGATCGTCACCAATAAAATATAATAATCAGGTAACTACAGGAAGAACTATTTAAAATTAACGATTCTTTCCTGTTTGTACATAGTTCCTGAAATTTGTATTATTATGCAAACATGAATTGAGTGATGAAAAAGAGCATGGCAATTTATTACGAATTGTCTTCTCTGTTTTCTTCTTCTTCTTGACCACTTCTATTGGCTACATTCACAATAAGACAAAAATTTGTATAGAATAAAAAATGTTACTACATTTGTATTCCCAAGGGAAGGGGGAAAGAAGAAAAAGGTAAAGGAAAGAAGAAAGGTTAAGGTATAGGGAAGAATAAAGGAGAACAAGGGAAAGGAAAAGGGAAGAAGAAAGGTAAAGGAAATGAGAAGAAAAAAGGTAACAAAGAACACAAATAACATTGCAATTACTTCTCCATCTTCTCCTAAAATAAGGGAGAAGGCGTACAAATGTGATAGGCCGCATGGTGAGTGTGTTACAGCTTTCCTCCAGCATTAATCTGTTACGCTCTAGAATCTGAACACACACACAAACACAGACACAGAGTGCAGTCACTGTGTAATTTTGAGTGGCGATGTATGTAATACCTCACTGAGATTATCCAAGGAGCACGGACTATCAGCAAGAGGCTCCCACAGCTTGATATTGTATTCCACACCGCTGGTTGCTATCACTGTCAGGGTACCATAACAACAACAACAAAAAAACAACAACAAGAAATTGACACTTTTAAGATGTTCTACAATGTCGTATTGTATTTTTTTCTTGGGAGGATGGACAAGGTGAACACTATTTTAGCCTTTATTTGCTGCGATCCACTACTTTATGGGCAGCTTCTGGCCAGTCCAAAACACCTGACCCACTTTCAGAGGCACCTGAACCATAACTAGCTATGCCTTCAAACAACAACAACAACAACAACAGCAACAAACAAACAAACTATATTCTCATCAAATGTGTTCCTGAATTCTACAGTAGTTAACTTCAGACAACAAAAATAAGCCCACAGATATAATTTAGGTACATCCTCAGATGATCCACCCACTCACAGTGTGCTGATGGGTGTGGCTGGATGCAGTTAACAACACGACAGTCAGCCATGAGCAAATTGACGACTTCTCCGCTCCACTTGTTCCAGACAAACACTCTGCCACAATCACTGCCACTCACAACCCAGCTGTCCCCGAAGAAGTTCACCTGCTTTATCTAGTCACAACACAGAGTACAGGAATAATAATAATAATAATAACTAGTGATGTGCTCTAATAGCACAAAATAGCGAAGCGAGCGATGCATGTTCTATTCCATGCATGCTTGGTGGCTACAAAATACTGTCAGATTCTTTACTTTGCTACCTGTTTCTGTTTCGTTTTAGCTCTCCTCCTCCTTGCCCTGTCTTTTTCATTTCTTATCGCTCTCCTTACTAATTTTTCTTCAGGAGTTTCTAACACCCTCAAAGCTCTTGACCGAGCGTTTCTAACGTTTTGTCTACTGGGTATTGCTACTTCGTACGGCGGGTAAACAAAACAAAATGTTGCTAAGAAGGTTACCCGGCCCGCGCAAGCGCGTAGGAGAAAGGGTACACACGTACGCCCACGCAAGAACAAAAACAATTTCTAGACCTAAATATATATATATATCGCGAACTCATTAGAGAGTCAGCTCCGCTCGCTTCGCTGAATAATAATAATACGAATAATACTGATGATGATTATCATTGTTATTATTATTGTTACTACTACTACTACTACTACTACTACTACTACTACTACTACTACTACTACTACCACTACGGTGATTACGGTGATAATATGACAATGAAAGCAATATGTTACCATTGTCCTGGAGTTACGATGCCCTGTGTACTTCATTACTGGTCTGACAACGCCTCCGGCTTGAGGTTGACGGAACCTTGCCTCAGCCACTTCTACGTTTTCTCCTTCTGAAAAAGACTTCTTAAGATCGTCATTGTGAGCTGGGCCTGTAGCTACTGAAGATGCAGAGGGAGATGAAGTAAATGATGAGGACAGAAATTCAGATGATGCAGAGGGAGATGAAGTAAATGATGAGGACAGAACTTCAGGTGATGTAGGAGAAGCGACCGTCTTAGAAGGAGGGGACATTGAAGGAAGAGAGGTGTTAACTGCAGACACCTCTGGCAGTCTGGCTACTGGTCGGTCTTGTGGTGATTGATTGAAGTTACCCTGATCCTGCTCCAGGTGACGTCCATCTTCCCTGGTGAAAACAATATCTGGTACTTTATTTGCTGCTGATGAAATGGTGTTGTTACTGCTTTCTTGTTCCTTCTCACTGGCATGGGAGATTACACCTTTGTTGTGACCTCGGTCTCCACTGGCAACATCATCACTAGTGACATCTGTACCATCACCAACAGCACCAGCAACAGTCACACTATCACTACGAACAACATTCACACCTTCATCACCAGCAACATCTGCACCATTACAACTATTTGTAGCACATTCCTGCGGCTCCTGAGTTTGTGTTAGCTGCGGTGAGTGTAACAAATCCTCTCCCTCCCCTTCATGTTGCTGCCCTGTGTTTGAAACTACATCAAGTAGTTCCAACCTTTCGTTCTCCTGCTTCTCTTCACCTTTATCCTCTGGCTCCTCACTGATAGGATGTTCCTCTTTGCCTTGCTCTGTGTGTACAGGCGCCTGACCTTCGAGGCTTTGCTGCTCAGTAATCTGCCTAGCTGCTTCCATTTCCCTCTCCCTTTCCATCCTTGCTTCTCTCCTCCTCTCCAACCACGCCCTCCACCTATGCCCGCTTGCCCTCTCCTGCGCCACTGGGCGTTCCTCCCTCGACCTTTCCGAAGAAGAGGCTGTCTCAGTCAGCCATTCACCAAACAATCTAGTCATGCGGCTCATTAATGGGTCCAACTCGGCAGGCTGCGCTTCTGGGCCAGTGTCAGACCAGTCACTGCAAAAACGAATTTTCTTCTTGGGCTGGCTCTCACTTGCTTGAGAAGACGACACTTTGTCAGGCTCATTGGCAAACGCTGTTTTCCATCTTTCTCTATTTGAATCAATGACTTGATCTGAGCAACCTAGCAGAGTGAGGTAGGGAGGCTCTGGAATGGACCACACCTCCGGCACGCCAACGCCAAACAGTCCACTGTTGAACAGGTACACGTCATCTTCGCTGTAAGTGGCTAAGAACTGGGAACTGTTCTCACTGAATTGGACATACGTAATCTTTCGGGATTTGCAACCGGCACCAAACGTCCAGATGGGGTTAGAGAGGATGCCATTGCTAGAGGTACGCTGCACCATTCTCCTGTCCAGCAGTTGCACTGTGCCATCTCCGAGGGCTGCCAGGAGGTAGGAGGGGTGGGTTGGACTGGTCGACATGGAGGTAACACCGGTAGGGAAGCTGCAAAGGACATCCTAATAATAATAATAATAATAATAATAATAATAATAATAATAATAACAACAACAATAATAATAATAACAATAACAATAATAATACCAATAATAATAATAATAACAATAATAATAATAACAATAATAATAACAATAATAATAACAATAATAATAATGTAAGAAATTATAAACATGATTGATATGTTAACAGAAAGCACACATCATAGAAGTATTTCATAATATGCCACATGTACTGAAAGTAAAACATATGCATACCAATTCAACTATGCAACACGAGATACTGACAAGCGCAAAGTAAAATCAGAAGAGAATATCATTATAAACAACAACAACAACAAGTATGATGCCTACTAACTTTAGAGCAGCCATTGCATGGACAGGAAGTCTTGACCCTCAAATCAAACTGACGAATCAGTCCTTTCTCTTCACACGTCAAAAACTCATTTACATCAGTGGGTGGAACAAGGACCTGACACACACAAACACACAAACTCACTACAGAACTGTTCACAAGGAATTAAAATGACAATAATTATTATTGTCAATAATACAGACCATGCTGCAAACACACACACACACACACAAACACACACACACACACACACACACACACACACACACACACACACACACACACACACACACACACACACACACACACACACACTTTCCCATAGATTAAGACTTGATAAATAAAGGCCAAAAGCCAAACAGTTACACTTTCTACCTGTAAGGGAATATTATCTGACCTGGTAAGTGATGGACTTGTGGCAATTAAAAGCAAGGTTGTAGGCTTCTCCAGTGGGTGTGGTCTCAGAATATTCCACAGATCCATGACCGCCACATGACACCATTTTGATATCACCGTACCAGTCAGAGGCTACAAACTTGGCACTGAAGATGTTGGATGAATGACCAGTAGCTATGGAAACCAGTTCCTATGGCAGCACCACACCACACCAACACATTAACAATATGGAAGTGCCAAGTTATATCTCTTAGCTAACGATTATTCCATACCCTCTTAGATCCAGCATCATAAACCTTCAACTGGCGGTCATCTGAGCCCGATAGAAGTCTGGTACCACTGTCATTCCAACTAATAGTGTTCACCTGAGTATGTGTGATACAGAAAACTATGAAATATTTCCTTCACTCAACATTTCTGTTCCTGTCTCATGTTAATTAATATAGTTTTGTATTTACTATGTATTTGTTTATTTCCAGAATTCAATTCACTCCAGTCCAGTTTCAAATTACTTCAATTGCTTCATTTTTTCATATATTGCTTCTTGTTGTTCTCTAAAATTTCATTTGTGCCCCAAAGTAAGATTTCAACCAGCTAGTCTGGTTCCTTGCTACAGTAATTAAAACTTACACATCCTTGATGGCCTTTCAATTTCTTTGTGTTTACTAATCTCCGTATCAACGCCTCGGAATCTGTAGTAGTAGGATTACAAATAGTAGCTATTTACTCCACATATTCAGTAGCCATTACACTGAACCTCTTGTAGCTCTCCAATAAGTTTCTTCAGGCAAGCTTCCGGTCTCTCTCTTCCTTAAAAGACAGTGCACAGCAGCCATTCTCTTGTACAGGTAGAGTTCTTTTCTCACTTCTTAAAATTGTTTTAAAACGGTAGGTTCGTGGATTATTGACGTGCGGTTGGGTAAAGTATCGTTATTTTTAGATACTCAATGGAGAGCTGGAGCACTCACACCAGCAGTTGTTCAAGTACTCCCAGCTCCTGTGTGGCGACGAGTTTCTCTTACCCAAAACCTCTGACAATTCTAGCCACTGGTTCTCCGCTCGTTTATGTTCTTGATTCCAGCCAGAAGAAATGCCTGGTGAGACCAGCATGATGAAATCCATCACACCTGACATGTATAACAGGTATGTGTTATGTAAAACAAAAATTCCCAGGCAGTGGTGAAGTTTCCTCGAGCTGTGGTGCACGTCAGCACTGTGTATTCAGTAAAGGAGTTGGAGATATCTACTGTGGTGTGCTGTTTGAGAGATGTGGTAATGGTCTTCAATGTAGCTAGTGTTCTGCAAAGGTAAATGGCTACATATGCAATACACTGAATTGTGATAACTAGTGATGTGCTTGAGCACAAATGGCGAGCGAGCCTAAAGACTATACTATTTTTATGATTTTGACTTCTAACACTGAAGCTACTGAAAATAAGGTCCAGTTTTTAAATTTAGCATACAGGGTAAAGGGATTTCAGTGCCATAGTAACAACTCTCTGCAACTGCTTGGAAAGAAAAAAACAACAACAAAACAATACACTTTATTTAAAAGTTTTCTTTGTGATATTCTTTAGCTAAGTAGTGGTTGTAACACACAATGCTTTGACACAACTGGAAATGCACCTACACAGACTTACCTTCGCGGTAGTCTAGTGGACAATGTATTTTCAATTAAATACTGTTGCGCACGGCTTATAACCATGACAAAGAGCGCATTGACTTACCACCGCCACTAACTTGAATAGAAATGGAAGTCCCTTAAGTTTTCAAGTTTGAACTGCACCCGCAAAAGAATTCAAAACGGTAAACAATTCAATTTCTAGGGTGATACGGGTACTGATCGATAAACCAGAGGATTCTGTTTAGTGCAATTTGGGACGGGGTCGACCACATAACTAACACAAAAACGCGAGGGTCAAAGTACAAAATGACATACATACGTCCATACATATATCTAAATAAATAAACAAACATCCCCGATTTTCGATTGTGTTACCCCTGTAAGTGTCTCGCTCGCTCGCCGATTAATTCGGGTCCCCTGGCAATTATATGCTCAAGATACCTCTATATATTTTTTATTTTATTTTTTTTATTTATTTATTTATTTTTTTTTATGTCCTTACAATCTTTTCAGTTGTTTTTTTCTTTTCTTTTTTTTTCTTTTCTTTTTTTTTAATTTCTTTTTATTTATTTATTTATTTTATTTTATTTTATTTTATCTTCAGCTCTCCGAGTCTATCTCAAGACAATTCTTTGTGTGATGACGACGTATTGGATAGCTTGTTTGGAGGGCCATCGTGGGAGGCAGCAGCTGCTGCACCCACATCATCACGACCATCATCAAATTCAGTGGCAACATCATCATCATCATCATCATCATCATCAACAACTACTCGTCAAGTGAGGATGTTGGATGGGAATGCAATATCTCAGGGGATAGCTTTGTCTCCAACGTCTTCCTGGGAGCTGGTGGCAGCCTCAGTGGTCAACAGCAACCTCATCATGTGCAGAAAGTGTTGCAGCTCTCAAGCCATTGCGTTTCTTCTAGTCCATTCTACAAACAGAATAATGCTTTCATTACCCTCTAGGGTAATACCTGTACCCTCGTTTGTGAGTGCTCGCCCGATTCAGTCGTTCATCGCGAACATGGGGTATAAATTTGGCTGCGAACAAAACAAAACCCCAAAACACAGAACCCTTTTCGTCAGACCTGTCTTTTCAGTGGTCCAGTCCGCTGACCACTCTTGGCACTGTTGCACTAGTATAACATCTAAGTTCTACACGGCTCTCTTTGGTCCTGAGTTTACTCTGGCTAAAGAACCAGTAGTACTCATGGGTACACAGAATGGCAAGGTTTATTACACGAACTTTGAGTCCAGCTTTGCCAAGCGCCAATCTGAAGCTGAAGGAGGTGATGTATTGGGTCCCCTGTACGACCTGGAGCAGCCTGTGGTTGGACTGCACTGGATCTATTTGCCGTCGGACGATCTGGTCACCAGTGATGATAGTGCAACCGTCGACTGGGACATGGACGGAGACGCGCACGAGAAAGTGGAGGAGACTCCGAATGCACTGATCTGCGTGGGCCAGAGGGGCAAGGTGGTGGTGTGCTACTTCGATCCCGTTGAGAGGAAATGTTTTTATGGCACGGTGGAGTACCAGGTGCCCGGACCAGTGCTGTCTTCTGCCCTGGCTCCCAAGCAATGCCTGCTGTTCACCACTCTTGGTGGATTGTACCGGGTGTGCCTGAGGCAGGACTGTGCCAGGTGCTTGGAGGAAAAAATGCCCCAATTGGCGAGCCGCGCTTGCAGCGTGAAAATACCACATGTCAGCTTTGATTTTCCAGAAAAAGTGCTTGTCACTCGCTCCGTGGCTTACATCTTGACAATGAGGGAGACAGACAAGTTCTGCCAGTCTGACTCTGGTAGTGGCGTTGGCGTGGTCCATTGTTCCTACATCATGGTGGACGGAAGCATTGCTACAGCTGAGCTACACAC
>WLWD01003233.1_pt1 | contig 22453 bp, 14 predicted proteins | sample 6712731 | NCBI WGS metagenome assembly WLWD01 (sample SAMN12718690, study PRJNA576275) | sponge metagenome | isolation source: marine sponge | host: Mycale hentscheli | place: New Zealand: South Island, Marlborough, Capsize Point | collected 2014-11-01
TATAATGCGATCCACTAATGGTTTTTCTTCTTGATCTCTTTTTATGATGAAATCTATAGGCAGAGTTCCTTTCAATATTGTGAACCTCTGACGAACAGCCCCAATAACTCTCTCTACGTGAATCCTAACATTAGCAATTGCACGTGTTTCCTCAACTTCCAAAGCTGAAAGCTGGTCTTTCCCTTTCGTGAAAGCTGGGATGTGAAGCTTGGCCTGCATAAGTCCCACTGATTCTGAAATATCGAACCCGCGATCCGCTAGTACTATATCTCCTGGTAGAAGGTAGTTCAATATACCACAATGTTCAGTTAAATGTTTGTCACTCACTCTGCCTCCCCATGCATCAGATACAAATGACACCACACCATGAGGGGCGATTCCCAGCAAAACTTTGACCGTATTGTGGTGCTTGTAAGAAGACCACGTACTGGCTCTTCCTAGAAGGTTTGATGGACGTTCAATGAAGACTTCAAAACAGTCTACGATTACAACCACTTTCTTTCCAAAGGAAGATCGGTAGCAAGCCGGTGTTGAGATCCATAAAACTTCACGTTCAGGCCACTTGATAAAGGGTTTCAACTTAGTATCCAAAATGACAAGCCACTTCAATAAAATACGTGAAGTTGTAGACACGGATATTCCAAATTTGTAAGCAAACTCCTGCAAAGGGCTGTCAAGCCTAAGCTTAGCCATAACTATCATGAACTCTTGAAAACCAGTGAGCTTTGTAGGATTTCTGTTAAAAAATTCAGTAGGTGGTGCCACAAACTCAAAAACAGCTTTTAAGACTCTAAGCGAAGGGAGACCAGTGTAAAATTTTACACACTGATCATTCTGTAGAGATTGCTCACTAAATGGTACTGTATGAAAAATCTTATCACGGAGTTCACGAATAGTTACATAACAAGAATTGAGCTCACTTTGCATCATCCCAATCTATAGAAATTATGTATAATAAAAGTTTCAGCATTTCTTATTAGCTAATTTCTAAACTTACAAAAGTACAGGACATATCAGTTTGAACACTAACATCACTGCTGCTAGAAGCCGAGTTACTTGGCTGACAAACAGCCTCACAAGTGATTTCAGCTTCACTGAATTGAGCACCACTATGGTATGTGATTTCATCCCTTCACTACCAGTAGCAGATAAATTAGAACTGGCTAGAGCAAGCAAACCCTCCACAGCATTGTCTCTACTCGACTCTGCTGTAGTAATAGATATTTCTTCATCTGTCTCTCTTCTAACATCCTCTCTTGCTTTTCTCCTGATCCACCTCTCAGCATTTTGACAAGGATTACCTAAAACTTTACAGCGACCGAGATTCTGAGTGGGCAACCAGTCAGGGTTAGTCTCATCTTCGAGAGGAGCTGGCTTTCCATCGACAAAATGCCTGGAACAAATCCTGTCGTTAACCATAATTTTTTCTGTCATATCTTTCCTTGATATTGCCGCTAAATATCCTGCCCTACGCTTTTTACTAAGTTCCAAAATTCTATGTACCCCTGCTAGACATAATTTTCGGAATCCTGTAAAAGCTAACATCCTTATCTCTCCCAGACCTCTTAGTGCAGCCAACTACAATACACAGCACCATCTCTCCTTGTACACCAGTACCCAGAAGTGGGTGTGGTTATCGCATCGCACGTGAACTATGACGCGCCATGAAAACGCTCTATTACACTTGTCAGCGTGATGTGGCAAGATATTTCACTCTCAATCTATATTTTTACTGCCTCTGGCTCCTTGAAAATAAATTAGCCTAGCCTGTTCATGAAATATTTAGCCATATCACACTTTGACTCATGTAATAAGTACTCTCTCTCTCTATATATATTATATATATATTTATAGCCCGTTACCCGAGCGACTCCGCTTGTCGTTAAGAACTATAAATCGGATACAGTCTGGTATGCTCGTAAGAAAATGTATTGGCGGGGAAAGTCTGATATAGTTCTTAGCAACCATAATTATGGTGGAAGGCAGATCAAAGCAAAATGGAATAATGAAGAGTTTGGGTACTTTAATACAATTACTAAGATAGCTAACGTTATACTTTGCTCGTTGTTTATGTTTGGGCTATAAAATAGTTATAAACCAAAATCATTAGTGTCTCGGAGTTTATATCGCATACAAACCTCAATTTTGGTTTATAACTATAACACACACATATATATATATATATTATATATATATAATATATTTATATATATATATTATCTACTATCTTTATCTATATAATGTTTTTATGTCCAACTTGTGAAATAAGATTAATGTAAATTCAGGAAGGAGTAAAATTGACCATGTTTAACAAATGGGTGAAGATGTTGTTAGAATTCAAATAACAGCACTTAACAGTCTATGGTGTTATGAAGCTAGTTCGTTCACCATTTTGATGAAGCATACCAATAATTGTGAACTGATGTTCTTGTACGGCTTTCTCTTAAGTATATTTTAATGTGCTTAGGAAGCACCCATAAATTCTATTGTGACAGTAGTATAAAATAACTGATTACAGTGCTAATACTCACCTGATGTTAAAGTACGTACTACAATGGTACCAGATGCTGTTTGTGATGTGCTCACAGCAGTGAGTGTGATAGTATAAATAGCATTAGGTGTCAGTTGTGTGAGTCTGTGAATACGAATACCGCCTACTAAAAATTTCTGACGACCTTGGTGTTCCTCAATACCACACTCAAGAATTACATAACTATTTTCAATAATATAACTTTGTTCAGAATCTTCATTTTGATGCCAGGAAATTATTATTGTTGTAGCAGTTATAGCTCCAGTTCTAAGTATTGGCTCAATTGACGCACCTGAGACAAACAAAGCAACCCATTGGGTACTTAAGCACTATTATCATTTAAAAAACATGTATATCATTAGAATAATTCATCAAATATTGTTAAATAGAATGAATTATGTAAAATACTAATCACAGTTGATGGTGGAAATGAGTACTGACTATATTATTGTCTTCAACACATTTATCTAAAACCTTTGAATTACCCTCTACATTAGCAGAGATCTACCTGTGCTAGTGTTTGCATACTGACGAATCTGGCTCAATTCCCACCAAGTCCTGGTGGCAGCGAACCTACAGACCTGAGCAAGCCATTATTCTACTGCTTGTAGCCCCTGTCCCCCCTTTAACACCAACCCTCCCTTCCAGCACCCACTGAGTTATTCTATATTCATTTCAACACATCGTAAAGCCCTCAGTAACTCAATAAAATGGCAGAAACTAATGCACAATAAGTTTCTGGTACAATCTGATAGTGTTTTTCAATCTGTTGTGTCATTTGTCTAGTCTAATATTTCTTAGCTAAGTAATAAAACTTTATTGTGCCTGTTTAAAAAAGACAGCCTTATAAACTTATTCAGCATAAAGTTAGCTGAGTAGGTAGAATGATCTCTTCCAGCTCTTCCAGTTGACATTACTTTTTGTGCATTGCTAACCTTGCCTATATCCCACAGTGTCACTCTGAGAGCAGCAATGGGATAGAATCCAACTCCCTAGCACTTTAAACACCAAGTTTAAATTATTTAAAATTTATCTATAATGACCAGCTTGAAGTTGCTTAAATAATATATTGGATTAGTCATTCATATCCTCTTACAAAGTTCTTTTAGCCAACTTCAAGCTGGTCATTATAGATAAATTATTGATGTGATTATTATTAATCTGCAAAATTAATTTAGCTCGGGTAGACATAATATACAGTTCGTCATGTACCAGGCCATGATTTCAGTATCAATAATAGTCCCCATTCCCTACAGTTTGAGTATATATAAAGTATATTTCATGTAGTAACTAAACACAATATGCTCAGTATCCCCAGTGTCTTATGCTAGTGTTTTGATTGTCTGGAAATAATACCTAATATGCACCAGGGGCATTGTAAATGATTTGGACATGTATTTATTAATGAAGAGAACTAATTAGCATGCAGTTGTCTTGAAAATAGAATCACCTGTAAGGACATTCCAATAAGATTACTTGTTTCTCATCACTCACACCCTCTAAAAAGTAAACCATCTCATAACATTTTCATTAATTGAAACTGAATGGGCTTTTCATATGGCTCTTCCCTGGACAAAATTGATTTGCCTTCTTCACATTATGACGTGTATGTGAGAATATTATATGCATTGGCTATGTAGAGAAGCTATACTATTCAGCAGGATATGACCCAATTTGTGTCTAATGTGCAGGAAATGTTTAATGGGACCCAAGCCAACATTTTGGGGTCACTGAATCCATGTAGTAACTATCAACAATTAGCTAGATCACAATTTTTTTGACCTATCTAGCCTCTTGTCATTGTTTGTCAAGTGATATTTCATAGACTTTTTCTTTTGTATTGCAAATGACATGAAGTTAGAACAAAAGTAAAATAAGGAGTTAATGGTAATAACCACCCCTGGCCAGCATATGCTTATTAAAGCCATTGTAATGAGAAACAAGTGATCACATTGTAGTGGCCTAGTGGTACCCATGTAGGTAATAATTTGTCAGTAAACTTGGTTCAGAGAGAGAGGGGGGTCTGGCCCCCTTGCCACATCTTTCTGTATCCTGCCCAATCAAAATTTTTTTTGTAAAGATAACATTAGTGAATTTTTAATCCACGATTGTTTTCACCTTACCTGCTACTTTTTCTTGGTAGCATATATTCAATAGCAACAAAAGGATGAGCATTCTACAGACAATATTACCAAATATAATTTAGAACTATTATGCTAGTTCTTTTTTTAATTAATAATACCGAAGACGCCCACAGTTACATTCGTCCACAACCCCGCCGACTCCTTACTTCAATTTTATTAACCCTCAGCGCGCATACGCAAGAGGGTTACAGTAGTCCTAGTGACATTCCTTCATTCTGTCACACTCTGTCTGTCAACAGGCACTTTTGGAAGGTAGGAACCAGCCAGGCTCTGAAAGCGGCATCAAACAGCAGTATTTCACGAAGTAAGTTCTTTTAATATGCCAGAATTTTGATTTTGGACTTCATTTTCCAGAAAAAAGCGAGTCTTTCCAGAGCCGAGCGATCGTAGGCTTACAGCGGGAACCGCCCCTTAAAAAACTTGCTTGTCACGTGAGCCAGCTTGCAGGTTGCAAATCACTTTTAACTAGTGATGTGCTTGAGCACAAATGGCGAGCGAGCCTAGAGACTATACTATTTTTATATGAATAATTTTGACTTCTAACACTAAAGCTAAGGTCCAGTTTTTAAATTTCGCATACACGGTAAAGGGATTTCAGTAACAACTCTTTGCAACTGCTTGAATTGAAGGAAAAAAACAACAACAAAACAATACACGTTATTTAAAAGTTTTCTTTGTGATATTCTTTAGCTAAGTAGTGGTTGTAACACACAATGCTTTGACACAACTGGACATGCACCTACACAGACTTACCTTCGCAGTAGTCTAGTGGACAATGTATTTTCAGGTAAATACTGTTGCGCACGGCTTATAATCATGACAAAGAGCGCATTGACTTACCACCACCACTAACTCGAATAGAAATGGAAGTCCCTTAAGTTGTCAAGTTTTAACTGCACCCGAAAAAGAATTCAAAACGGTAAACAATTCAATTTCTAGGGTGATACGGGTACTGATCGATAAACAAGAGGATTCTGTTTAGTGCAATTTGGGACGGGGGGTCACCAACCGAAACTAAACAAACCGCAGGTCAAAAAGTACAAAAATGCCTCCGTACATCCATCATAATATATACAAATAAACTAGTGATGTGCTTGACACAAATGGCCCGAGCGAGCCTAAAGACTATACTAGTTTTTCAATGATTAGGGTTGACTTCTAGCACTGAAGCTACTGAAATGAATGGTCGGTCGGTGTGTGAAACTGATTTAGCAATACAGGGTAAAGGGGAATTTCATTCAGTGCCATATTAACAACTCTCTGCAACTGCTTGTAAGGAAAAAAACACATCTAACTGTAGTGCACTGTAACCCTTTGCCTTCTCAGTTCGCATCAGAGATCTTAAAGTCTCTGATCCAGACTAAACTACAGAATTACGTGAATAAACTTCGAAAGCGTGGCAGAAGCGGAAGCTTGACAAAGAAACTTCACAATTGTTTCAAGAGAGAGTTATTGTAACTTTTTGTTTGAAATAAAGTTGCGTAAGGCAGTGCACAGGTTGATTCTCCGCGCTCGTTAAGGGTGCCCGCACATAGCAACGCGCACCGCCTGTAGATCCGGACATTAATTTATTCCCCGCCAATACCCCACCATTTTTTTTTTTTTTTTTTTTTTTTTTTTTTTTTTTTGAAATATGAAAAGAAAAAGGAAAAAGACAATAAATATACAAAAAGTTCAGGCTACACCGTCCTGGGAGGGGGGTATGGTGGGGAGACGGTGGAGCCACAGCGATGCATTGCCCCGCCATAAAGCAATTGAAAGACGTTATGTGCGGAACGGCTGACCCTCACCTTTGACCTCACGCAATGTCTTTGCGCGCGCTCGCGCTCTTGGTGCCAGCTTTCACCTTCGACCTCTGTGGAAGTTGTCCTTAGTGACCCTGCAAGATTGAAGTAGGTGGTGGTTGGTTGCTCGTTGTTGGCTAGGTTGCATTTGTGCTACTGGTGAGTGATGATAACGGAAGAGAGGACTACAACGGCAGGAATTCACTTATGCTGTGTGATAACAAGTAAGTGTACTAAATACTCTGATGTGTATAGAATAGATAGCTAATGAATTGCATGTAGAGCTATGGTGAATGACAGATTATTTGCAATGACAAAAAAACAGAGTTTTCTTTAAGCACCTCTCCCCTACCCCTCTTGTAAAGCATGTAACTGTCTGAACTAATCATTTCTGCTGCCAATTCATTGCTGAAAGTGTGGGTTATCGAATACCATTTTATATTACTAGTGTGAGTACAATAGCATGGGTAACCATGCTATTAGGGATCAATAACACTCGTAAAGCAATTGAAATTGTACTCGGAGAGTGCTATTTTGAATGCTTTATGAGTGCTATTGATCCCTAATAGCACAGGTTACACGTGCTATCACTCGTTAATAGTAGGCCAGCTTTTTTTTTTATCATTTGCACTTGTAGCTACACTGTATCAGTCACTCACTATCTTCGTATTTCAGCATTCTTCCTCTGGAATTTCGTGTTCAGCCTACAACTCATCCTAAAATGTTGAAAAAATTCCATCTAATATGGGTAGAGCTTCTGTGGTACACAATGACATTGTCTCCAACTAGAATCTCTCGAACTGTACGTTTTCAAGGTTAATGCTGCACGCATGCACACTTATCCGTACTATTTCACTTAGCAGCTGTGGTATTTCACTTAGTTTCCGTGCTATTTCACTTAGTTACGCACTATTTCATTTCCCCGTGCGATTTCAATTGAACAGCTATTTTCCCCATACATTTTAATGGGCAATTTCGCACCGTACTATTAAATTTAGAAATTGTTAATTTGTTACCTACTGAAAACATTATGAAAGGTAATAATGAAGCACATTCAATAACTTAACATGAACAAAGTCAAAACATGTTCCTTTTTGGTTTTCTTATCTATATACATCTTCCATGTCATCGGCAGGTAAGATTTTTTGTGATTACAAGCATGACAGTAAACACTCAGCCACTGTACCTAATAAAATTCCTCCCCCCCCCAACCTCCATAGTACTTAGTGAGATTGTGTTGTTGTTATTAACAGTGGTAACATGATGAAAGTGGCTAAGGTATAAGGCTTAGTAGGAAAAATAAATAATACACACACACAAAAAAAAAGAGAATGGGGGTAATATTTTATTCTAAGTCTTGGTACAGAATTACATCTTATAAAGTATAATGCACGATTAATTTAAAATATCGATTGCTGTCTAACTTAGATCCCCCCTGGGTGAAAAGCCGGAAGAGCCCTAATGATAGTAGGGATAATAGGGTGTATTGAACATGTCTACAATCAGTATCAATCATGAGATCCTCAGAAGTGTATCTGAGAGTTGGCTAGAGATAAATTTATCGTAGTGACAGTGGTTAGTGTGCAGTAGTTCAATATGATGGGATTTCCTGGATAATATTGAATTATTCAGATGTTCAATTTCTTATATGATATTTTCAATGAATGCAATTTTTTTTCTTTATGCTGGTCCACCAAATTGAGGCCCATGTGAAATATACACTGTCCACACATGGGGATTTGCAACTGTTGCATTTTCTATATCTTCCGCTAAGTTTATCTAATTTAGGATAATGAATTTTTTTTTATTATAAGGTCTATCATTTAGATAGAGCTGAGATTTCTTCCCTGTGCTAACCTCTCAAATTAATGTTGTTGTTATATTTTTTCCACACTGTCTTGACCATCTATTTCTGCATTATACTATATGTTCATGGATGGCCCTACCTCTTGTTGTGTTACAACTGGCCAATCTAGAGATCCAGAACCGCTGTGTTAGTGAATATGTTTAAGAGACTATACCTCTCGAACTGTTTCTAACATTTCTTGGGGGGATTAGCTTGCAGAGTATGAGTTGAAATTGCATGATTGCATTTATTCACTTCAGTGTGTTTTCTTTTTCTATTGCTTTTCTTTGTAGTGGGATGGAGTGGGTGGAGCTGCTTTCGATGTCTCTGACTTGTACCAGCTGTGAATGATGGCTCAAGAAGTGTCAACATATGATCATGGAGTTACCTGATACTGCTGTAATGATGGCAAGTGAGTGTTCTCTAGAGTGTGTTTGTAATATAAGGAAGTATTGGTTCCAATAGGTCTACATTGCTAGAATGTATCACCAACACTCAATGACTGACTACTCACTAAGATCGTCAACATCTTGCGATAGTACTGGTCTCATATACTGATTACATAACTTGACATACACATTTACACTCGGCTGAAATAATTATTGGCTGTTAGAACGAGAAAAGTTTGCTATTATCTTAGGGGTTTTACCCACACTAATTAAGCCACAATTAACTATGTGATGAGTGAGCAAGTTAACGGAGATGTAGCCCACCATCACATCACCCGAACCCAGGTAAAGGTCGGCAGAGGACCTGCAAATACTGCGACCATGCGGCTAAGTGGTCACATGTGGTGTGTCACATGTGGAGCAATGGCACCCGGGCACAAGTACATTAGTCCTAATGGCCACTGTTCTCAGTGCTTGTAGCCTAAGCCTAGCAGCTACCTGTTACTGCCTTGCCAGAATGACTGATTCACCTGACACTATTAGCTCTCTAAGGATGACTGCTCATCAGTGGTAGTTGTTGTTGTTTTTAAATAGTAAGGGGCTGGATATATACTGTCTGTACTCTAAATAATTAGCTTTCTGTAGGTCAGGTTGGATATATAGGATCTACATCATCAAGCCACCACCTCATTGTGAAATCATCAGTACCCGGCTTATGGCCTTTCATACACAATAGATACTTACAGATGTAATCGGCCGAAAACAGGAGTTCCATGGCTCGATAATACATGGGCATGCTGCCGGTCCATTTGCCTTGCTTAACTAGTGCAGTTAGGTTAAGAGTTGGACTCTAGTTCTGGTGCTGTTACTCTATCCACAGTCGCTATCTTTAAATCACGAGCATGCTGCCAACCCTCATTATGGTCAGGCATAGGCTTCGTTACAGGTGTGGGGTGCATAGCCGGCTCCCGCTCTTCTTATTCTAACCTTCATGCAACAATTTATGATCATCATTGTCCATTGCATATTAGTAACTATCTGCAGTATTTAGTAATGGATCTGCAGTATTTAGTAATGGCCAGACCCTCTCACGGTATTGCCAAGATTGGCTCTGTCAAAGTGATCAGTTTTCTAGAAAGCATAGAAACTCCTGATCAGTCAGGTGCATGCTGTAATTGAGATTTATGCTGATGTGAGTGTTACATGAGAAGGGAGGTGGAGAAAATAGGGGTTACATGATGAGAGAGAGTAGAGAATGAACTAGTGCTGGATGTGTGTTAGGTCTCATAAGCCACACTACACTATGGCCAGTGTGGCATTATATAGAGCATAGGTAGGAGGTTCTAGTGCATATTGTAGTTAGATTTTTACTAGAGGTGTGACGGTCCACCAGGGGCCCTTTAATAGTGTCTATGCAGGACACACTGCCCTTCACGCTATTGATACTGGACTTATTCTCACACTATCATATTCGCTGCCTGTCTCTATTTTCTTACTCTCAGGCTCACTGCCTGTGTATTCTTGCACTATCAGGCTCATGGCCGTCATTCTCAGGCTCGCTGCCTGTCTAGTCTTACGCTATCAGGCTCATATTCTCTCACTATCAGGCTTACTGCATGTCTACTCTCACTCGCAGGCTTGCTGTCATCTATTCTCTCACTCTCACTCAGGCTCGCTGCCTATCTATTCTCACTCCATCAGGCTCGCTGCCTGTCTATTCTCTCACTATCAACTGCTTATCTATTCTCTTGCGCTCACTCAGGCTTGCTGCCTATCTATTCTCACTCCATCAGGCTCGCTGCCTATCTATTCTCACTCTCACTCAGGCTCGCTGCCTATCTATTCTCACTCTCACTCAGGCTCGCTGCCTATCTATTCTCACTCTCACTCAGGCTCGCTGCTTAACTATTCTCACTCTCACTCAGGCTCGCTGCCTGTCTATTCTCACTCTCACTCAGGCTCGCTGCCTGTCTATTCTCACTCTCACTCAGGCTCGCTGCCTGTCTATTCTCACTCTCACTCAGGCTCGCTGCCTGTCTATTCTCACTCTCACTCAGGCTCGCTGCCTGTCTATTCTCACTCTCACTCAGGCTCGCTGCCTATCTAGTCTCACTCTCACTCAGGCTCGCTGCCTATCTATTCTCACTCTCACTCAGGCTCGCTGCCTATCTATTCTCACTCTCACTCAGGCTCGCTGCCTGTCTATTCTCACTCTCACTCAGGCTCGCTGCCTATCTATTCTCATTCTCACTCAGGCTTGCTGCCTATATATTCTCATTCTCACTCACAGGCTCGCTGCCTATCTATTCTCATTCTCACTCAGGCTCGCTGCCTATCTATTCTCACTCTCACTCGCAGGCTCGCTTCCTATCTATTCTCATTCTCACTCGGGCTCGCTGCCTGTCTATCCTCACACTATCAGGCTCACTGCCTGTCTATCCTCACACTATCAGGCTCACTTTCTATCTATTCTCACACTCATGTTACTGTCTATCTGTTTTCACACCCAATGCTGTTAAAGCATTCTTGCTCTTTAGCTCACCAATGTATTCGTGCGCACTCTCGGGCTCACTGCCTATCAATTCTCATTCTAGCCACCTATCTAGTCCCACATCCAGATATCTAGTTTCAACTATCAGGTTCACTACCTATCTCGCACTCAGTGTGCTGCCTTGCCCGCCACAGCCAGACTCACCACCAATGTATTGTCATGCTTGAGTAGTATTTGTTCTTTTTCTTACCCATCCTCACACTCAGACTTGCTGCCAACTAGTTGCACATCGTCATACTCTATCTGTGCACTCTCTCACTGCCATCCGATCTTGCACTATCAGACTTACCTACTTAATCTTGCACTGAGGCCCAGGGCCTATCTATTTTTGCATGCACTATCAGGCTTGCTGCCTATGTTTTCTCAAACTTGCTGCCTAGGTATTCTCAGACTCACTTTCTATGTATTCTCAGGTTCGCTGCCTATGTATCTATTCATAGGCTTACTGCCTATGTATCTTGTCTCAGGCTCACTACCTATGTATTCTCAGGCTTGCTGTCTATCTAGTCTCAGGCTCACTGCCTATGTATTCTTAGGCTCACTGCCTATCTAGTCTCAGGCTTACTGCCTATGTATTCTCGGGCTCACTGCCTATGTATTCTCAGGCTCACTGCCTATGTATTCTCAGGCTCACTGCCTATGTATTCTTAGGCTCACTGCCTATCTATTCTCAGGCTCACTGCCTATGTATTCTCAGGCTCACTGCCTATGTATTCTTAGGCTCACTGCCTATGTATTCTCAGGCTCACTGCCTATGTATTCTCAGGCTCACTGCCTATGTATTCTCAGGCTCACTGCCTATGTATTCTCAGGCTCACTGCCTATGTATTCTCAGGCTCACTGCCTATGTATCCTCAGGCTCACTGCCTATGTATCCTCAGGTTCACTGCCTATGTATTCTCAGGTTCACTGCCTATGTATTCTTAGACTCACTGCCCATGTATTCTTAGACTCACTGCCTATGTATTCTCAGGCTCACTGCCTATGTATCCTCAGGTTCACTGCCTATGATTCTCAGGCTCACTGCCTATGTATTCTAGGGCTCACTGCCTATGTATTCTTAGACTCACTGCCCATGTATTCTTAGACTCACTGCCTATGTATTCTCAGGCTCACTGCCTATGTATTCTCAGGCTCACTGCCTATGTATTCTCAGGCTCACTGCCTATGTATCCTCAGGTTCACTGCCTATGTATCCTCAGGTTCACTGCCTATGTATTCTCAGGTTCACTGCCCATGTATTCTTAGACTCACTGCCTATGTATTCTCAGGCTCACTGCCTATGTATTCTAGGGCTCACTGATGTATTCTCAGACTCACTGCCTATCTGTTCTCAGGCTCACATATGCATCTGCATGGCACTCACTCAATTACCCCGTCACGTGATCAGGACATGTTCCTTCTCACTTGTGTCTGTTGCTGCCTCCACCAGGCACACCGACTGTTACTATTAATAGCTAATGCCAACTTTTGAAGTTCCATGTGAATAGGGATGTGGAGCAGATAATGCAACAGGGGAGGGATATTCTTAGTAGTTGTAATACACAATACTTTCACACAACTGACATACCTACGCAAGACTTAACCTTCGTGGTTAGTCTAGTGGACAATGAATTTTCAAGTAAATACTGTTGCATACGGCTTATAACTGACAAATAGCGTATTAACTTACCACCGCCACTAATTCAAATAGAAATGGAGCTCCCACAAGTTTTTTTAGTTTTAACTGCACCCGCAATAGAATTCAAATTGGTAAATAATTCGCTTTCTAGGGTGATACTGGTAATGATCGCTAAACCGGAGAATTCCTTTTAGTGAAGTTTGGGATGGGGTCGAACACCGAGCGAACACAAAAATATGCGAGGGTCAAAGTACAAATGACATACGTACGTCCACACATAATTACAAACAAACATCCCCGATTTTCAATTGTGTTACCCCTGAGAGTGTCTCACTCGCATTTATAGGAGTAAATCTTGGAGTCACAAGCCACTTGACTATGGCAAGAGTGGTGTAGAGAGGAGTTATGGTACTGTTAGCATGTGAGGTTAGATTCTCTACCCGGTAGTGGTGTGACAGTCAGACAGACCACCTTAACGTAGCTGCCCAGGGCAGGCTGCCCTTCATTCAACATCTAATACTGCTGCGTACTGCCCCTCACTGCTGTTAGGGCTAGCAGCCCTTCAGCTAATCACTAAGTGTGATACGTACACTCTGCCCTTGCTCAGGTCTTCTTACCTGGGCATGTGGTCTCTCACTTATTAACGACTGTTGGGGGCACTCTCCCCTTACTCGACAACCACTACCCAGGTTGTGTTCCTGGAGTCTACTTAGATTCCAGTGTGCAGTGAAAGCAGGTGAGATGGGAGTATACAGGACTCACCAGTCCTGGTTTACTGAAGCTGTGCCCACTCGGGTTACCTGAGACAGACATGGTGGCTGGAGTCATCCAGGTACCAGGCGCTGATCACAGCTCCAAGGTCAGTGGCACCACTCCCTTCTCCGAGGAACCAATACGTAGTCATTGGATGGCCACACCATCCCAAAGCCAGTGAGAGGGAGAAGGTTGGGGGTCATGGGCAGTTCAGCAGTACTCTTGTCATAATGCTCAGTTCTCACTGTGTGTGCTTGTCTGTACTTACTTTCACAGGTATACAGCCTACTACCATTGGTAAGAGAGCTGCCAACCCCCTTTCCTAACCTATCACTTATAGCCTTGGGATAGGCCACCTCCTGCAGCCCTTTGGGGGGACTCCGGCAATGCAGGGCAATTAACGCTAATTGCCACTGACCTGCCGAGTCTCTCACACCCAAGGCCACACAGGGGGGTGGGTCCAGGGTCATACCACTGCCTCATGCACAAGGAACATGCGCAGACATGACCACGGGCTCACATCAGCACAGACTGCCAATGTGTAGTTTAGGAGGATGACACCAGGCAACCATACCAATAAGGCGAATCAGTTCTTTTGTTAGTTAGTGGGAGAATGTGTGCATCAAAATATGAAAGAGACCATCAACTATTTTGTTTACTTTGCCATTCATGAATCTTGAGCTGATGGAAGCAAAATTCCACCATGTGTTAAAAATGTTACTGCAAACATGTCTTTCAATATGCATGCTTGTATCTATATCAGCAAGGCCAATCTTTCTAGCACATTGCCCATTTTGTGAAATAACATGCAATGTACGTGTATTACATTGTTGAGCAACAAGGTTACGTATTACAAGTGCAACATATGTAGTATTCTTTGAAATATTTATGTAAAGATGGTTCTGATGTTTCGTACTGCTTAGAAAAGTTTAGTAGAATCTTTTGCAATCTATCTTGATTTTGCTCTCTGTTAAATTCTCAGGATTAAGCAAAACTATCTCAAATTGCAAGAAGTTATTTGCTCACATAATTACGACGTGACGATAGGGGGGCTTTTCCACAACAGTTAGTACCCTATGTGAAGCCAACAGCTTCATGTTTTCTCATACTTTCATGTTTTCTCTGACTGCCAGAACAACTATAACATTACACTTTATTTCATCATTAGTATTCACGCATGCTCATTTGTTCTTATTTTCGTGTACCGTCGTGCATCGTCGATGATTTGTTTTTTGTTTATATTTATCACCTCAACACTGTCATCGACTGTTCTTAACTGGAACTCTGACGTTACCATACCCACTAGTGGGTCTTCACTGCACTATAGTTACTCTGTTTCTGCTTAGTGCAGTGCGTGTATGCCAGGATCAATGTGATTTCTCGCATGAACACCTGCAAACCACAAAAAAAAAACTTGCCCTTTGAGCCCACCCATACCGAATCATCTTCCTACACCACTGTTTGCATTTGCTCTTACATTTACTACTTTTACATTGTTTGTAACAAAAGGAGTCCATCTGAATGCTTTCTGACTGGCAAGCAACACCCCTTTTTTGTAATTAGAGCAAAGTTTAGTAAAGCCATCCAACATTTTGATGCCATTTGTACAGGATTCCCCTGATAGATGCGAGCACAATGTTGCAATCACTAGTACTCTCTGTATCACATGCACATATATGAACAACTGTGGCATGCAAAATCATTGAGAAATGATAGTTTCAATTATTACAAATTGTGTATCAGCCCATGAGTAAATTGTAGAGCTTTTGCTGCTATGTCTGTACAAATTAAAGTTTTTGTTGTGGGGCTCATCACACCTGGCTTCCTCGTGTACAAACTCATATATTGTATACACTTACATATACATATGTGTACAGTATATAAAGTGCCATTGTGGTCTCTTTCACTCATCTTAGTAAGAGGTACTTTTCTTGTTTTTTTTTTTGTTTTTTTACGTTCTTACATTCATAATGTATATTTTAGTTTTCTAATTAAGCATTCCTATAAAGGTTATTATTGAGACCTTTATCGAGTAGAGATAAGCAGTGTAACATCAACTGCTGTACTGTACTATAGTGAAAACAGCATTGTGTTCCTGAAAGGAACACCAAAATTTGGTAACATGTGATTACTTTCCCTTCTTTGTTACAGGTTGGAGATGAAAGAGTGTCCAAGGAATTGCTGTGGACGTTTCCAGTGACAATTCAATCCTTGTTTGAAGGAAAATCTACTGGAGTATTGAGGACAATTAAACCTATCACTGACACTGTCATAATCCAATTCTTTAAAAGCTTCTTCATACTGGAAATTTACAGTATTTTATTTTTATGGAATAGTTCATTAGTATTTTGTCAATGGCATTGGGAATGTTATACTAGCTTGCGGAGGAGGCGAGTGAGATACAGACCCAGGAAAAGTACTTATATGCTCTCTCTCACTGTCGCTACTAGATACATACACATGTAGATTGCTCCATGAACTTAATGGAGTTGTGGTCTGTCGACTTAAGAATATGTGTCACACAGTATAACATTAGCTTCAACTTTTAGAATAAGCAGTCACGTCCAAAATTGAAGCCACACCCTTTGATTGTTGTGTGAACAAGTAGCTATTATTATTAAAAAAACTACAGTTGCAAAATATTGATGTGTACCCACAGCTATTTTTACAAGTGATCATGTACTTCAGCGTGATTGAGGTGGGTCTGTTGGCTCAGAAATGGTCAGCCCAGCAGAAATTGTCAGCCCCGCAGCAATGGTCAGCCACGCAGGGATGGTCAGCCCCGAAGCAGCAACGGTGAGTCCTGCAGCAACGGTCAATGGTCGTCCATTTGCGCATGCGCGCGTGCTTAAGGTTCAAAGTTTGTTTGATCGGCCGCGCACTATAGGTCAAAGGTGAGGGTCAGCCGTTCAGCACACAACGTCGTCCAAAGCAATTGCCACGCGGCCAAACAGGTGACTGGTTCGATAATACGCGAGCAGAAACAATCGCGCATTAGTAGCAGAAGTATACTTTGCGAAGTTGTGGTGTTTTAGTTTAGCTTCTTGTTGTCTTTTATTCGTTTACAGCAACTCTTTATACGTCGTCTGAGCTCACGCAGCAAGTTGCACCAGGCTGCCTCTACACCAGTAGCCGTTCTCCGGACTATGCGCTCCTGAACTCAAGTGGATGGATCCACCAGGCTCGATTTCTGCGGAGCGAAGACTTCCCAAGCTGAGCAAATCTAATACCTTCACCTTTGGCTATCTCCAATAAACTGCTCTCTCTTCGGACTCTCTTGTTATTGTTGTATTGATGTTTGTTTACTCTTGATATAGGCGGGCTCTTTTTAGAACCAATACAAACTTGCGAGTGGAATTAAAGTTCCAAATTTTGGGCCAGTTTTTCTTGGAATCTAATAATAAGAACGACACAAAAATTTTATACACGGGTAAAAAAAAATGAACTGCACTACAGCGAGAATTTTTCAATATCTTATAAATAGAAAAAATTGCGAATATATCATAAAGTAATATTGAAATGGATAAGAACTCGCTGTCTTGCAGTAGAGTATCGGCTCGGCTAGTAGTGCACCAAATTGCGGAGCTCCAACTTACCGCACTGCTCCAAAAAGTGCCCCAAAGTTTTATAACCAGGCCCCGATATTTCCTCCAGATTCGCTCTAAAATTAGTGAGCGGCTCCTTCAGCAGGTACTTTTGTCCTTGTGTTGTAGTGGAGAAGCCCCTGTAAGTATACAATAGTAGTAATCGTGCATAGCAACCGTCAACAAAAAATTGCGTAGGCGGTGTGCGGGCACCCTTAATTGAAAAATACTGGAACTGTGAACGCTTTACCTAACTTACGTAATTAGAAGCGCGGGCGAAAACAGAAGTCTCACGTACCCCATAAACAGATAAACTAGTGGTGTGCTTAAGCACAAATGGCGAGCGAGCTTTAAACTACACTATTGTTAAATGATTGATTTTAACAAGTAACACTCAAGCTACTAAAATAATAGTCAAGTTTTTAAATTACGTATGCAGTAAAGGGGATTTAAAGCAATAGTAACCGCTCCCAAGCAACTGTTTGAATTGAAAAAGAAGCAACAAAATCAAGTCACTTTATTTAAAGTTTCCTTTGTGACATTCTTAGTAGTAGTTGTAACGCACAATACTTTCACATAACTGAACATACCTACCAAGACTTACCTTCACGGTTCGTCTAGTGGACAATGAATTTACAGGTAAATGCTGTTGAGTAGGGCTTATAACTGTGATTAATAATTCTCGGATCTCAAGTCCCCCAATACCTTACATACCTTCCCCTCTTACCTAGCTTGCTGATAAGGATTTCGGTGCGGGAGTGGCCACAGACATTTCTGTGTAGTTTCTGGTGGAGGTGTCGGGCCGGATGCCCCGCCCCCTTGCTGACCTTAAGCCAGCTTGGGGTAAGGTGATGGGGAATTCCCCCAGCATCTGCCTTTCACCAATCATGTCACAAGGGAGATTCCCGAGTGACAGAGACTATAAGGTGTGGGTGGGTGGGTAATGAGAAAAGAAAAATCGGCCCTCTGCTAGCCAGTTCCTTCTCCTGCCTGCCGATTTTGACTGAACTGACGACACGTGGCCTTGCTACCACCAATATCCCCTAATCGCATGCGCACCCCGCCTAAGTGTGCTCTGTGGTCTATGGCCCCTCCCCCGCTACAGCACACTGGATCCTCATTATTAACTAGGTCTAAACATGTGCCTTTTTTAAACCTTATTTAATAATTCTCGGATCTCAAGTCCCCCAATACCTTTCATACCTTCCCGCTCTTACCTAACTTGCTGATAAGGATTTCGGTGCGGGAGTGGCCACAGACATTTCTGTGTAGTTTCTGGTGGAGGTGTCGGGCCGGATGCCCCGCCCCCTTGCTGACCTTAAGCCAGCTTGGGGTAAGGTGATGGGGAATTCCCCCAGCATCTGCCTCCAACAGGGGGTGAGGGAAGACCTTTCTTTCCTCGCTCCCACCCCAAGCAACCTACCACCTCTTGCTCCCTTTCTTCTCCCGCCTACTAACACCACTACGAACAACTTTTTTTTTCTTTTTTTGTTAGCCTGCAGTAATTAAATTCCACAACACAATGGCATGGAGAACTATACATATATATACAACTATTGTTATGTCCAGGATACCTTGGTGCCACTGTCTGATGTTAACATAACAACTGTGAATATTGCGCCAGTTGGTTTCTCGGGATCCGCACATATTCCAGATATGCCAGGCTTCGCCACCTGCCTAGTGTCTTAATCAATGCATCCTCCATTCCATTGGCTGCTGCTGTAGTGGCAGCTCCTATTTTCAGGCTGTGACCACAGTATGCCTTGGAGCCTTGTCTAGAGCTAGTCGGATTTCGTCCACCAAGAGCTGCCTGGTAATGTTCCATCCCCTAGCAAAAACAGTGGGCCCTTTCTCCTCCCTCTTACCACCAAGTAGTTTAGCATCGCCGACACTGGGCAGAGGTCCGAAAATGTCTTTCCCACGAAAATGTCGATGCCTTTTCTGAAGGGGTCAGTTTTTGACTGCTTTACGGACACTCTCAACACCTTCGGCGAGGCTGTATCATCTACCTGAACATCACCATTGTTTAAATGTACCCTTGGATCGTATCCCTCCTGTGACGGTACAGTCATCTCTCCCATCCTCAAGAATCCGAAGTACCCCAGGCAGCACGCTGCCCACAACATGGTCCTGTTTGGCTGTGTTGGCTCCCCTTCCCATATTTGCTTCAACTTTCTGAGGATGCCTGGTGATACTGGTAGCCTTGGTCTCCTCTCCACTCCCTTCTGTGCTTCACATCTCTTGATCCCCTGCATAATATAATGTAGCCGGAGTAACGAAGGCTGGAATGGGTCGTCTTCCCCCTCTGCTATATGGAGGAATCGTATGCCTGCCAGGTACGTCTTGATAGACTTATGCTTGAGTCCCTCTACCGCCAGACGTGACACAAACCGGCACAGCACCTCTCCCGATGCTGGGACTGCTTTCAACTTATATGTATTGCAAAAGGATATAAACCTCTTCTGGGCTGACCTGTATGTACGCTGTGTCGATTCTGCTAGTCCTTTTGTGAAATACTGTTGAGCAGCCCCGTCCAACTCCTTGATGTCCAGTCGGGACGGTCGAGCACTAGTGCCTTCACTAGACCGTGAGGAATATCCGTTGGGGCCTGATGAGCTGAGGGTACCTGAGATAGGAAGGACATGTGATCATTGCGTGATAGTGCGTCCGCTGCCCCGTTATCTCTTCCTGGCAAATGAACAGCCCGTAACTTAAGATCAAACCTTGCCTCAAACAGAAACAAACATCTCATCAGCTGGGCAGCCAACTCGTCCTTGCTTGTACCCGACCTCACGATTGCTACTACCGCAGCATTATCGCACCTGAACTTTACTGCCTTTCCCTGCCAGTGTTTCCCCCACAGAGCAGTTCCCATCACAATTGGTAGGAGCTCCTTTGAGGTAATGTTGACGGCTGACCATGGCTCTGGCCACTGAAACTGAAACCACTCCCCCGACGACACGAAGGCTCCACATCCCCATGAACCAGATGCGTCAGAGGTCACTATCACCTCCTCATGACCACCTGGGTCCTGCACCATTCCTACTCCATTCCAATGTGTGAGAAAAGTGGCCCACCAGCAGAGATCTGACCTGAACCCCACATTCAATCGAATCTAATGGTGCAGCTTTTTGGCCCTTGTCGACAGGGAGATCATGCGTCTCAGGAAGGACCGTCCTGGCCGGACTACACAACATGCATGCTGAAGGAGCCCAATGATAGAGAGCAGATCTCTCTTTGTGCATGCCCGTTTCTCTTGCCACTCTCTGATGTTTACCTGGAGTCTGCACAGCTTCTCCTCCGGCAGCCTTAGGGTCCTTGACACCGAGTCTATTTCTATTCCTAGGAACACTAGCTTGGTGACTGGCCCTTGTGTTTTGTGTTCTGCCACTGGGACTCCTAGCTTAGCACAGCAGCTTAGTGCTGTATCCAGTGCCCGTGCACACTCATTAGTACCCGCTCGCCCCCATGTAAAGAAATCATCCAGATAATGGAGGCAGGACACTCCACAGTCTTCCAAAATATACTGGAGCCCATCTGCCACGGCGTTAAATATCTTGGGGGCTGATCTGAGCCCGAACGGCAGTGCTGTGTCTATGTACCAACACCCCTCCCACTCCATACCTAGGAGTCGGCGGTCATCTGGATGCACTGGCACTATCCTATAAGCCGATTCCCGATCGAACTTCGCCATCTCTGCTCCCGACCCCAAGTTGACTACTCGCCTGCTTGCCTCCTCCACTGTGGTATAGTGAAGGGAGCACAAGTCTCGGTCAATGCCATCGTTAATGCTGCTCCCCTCTGGATGAGATAGATCTACTATCAGCCTCCACTTTCCAGGCTGGTGTGACTTTGGAATCACTCCAAATCTATTGATCTGTACGCCTGGAATACTGTGTGGAACCATTGGTCCCACTACCCGCTTCAGTTCTACCTCTCTTTTCAAGTACTGCTCCACTACTCCTTTGTTCTCTAATGCCGATTTCATGTTTGATTTGGCTGACACTCGCTGCCTGGTCCCACATGTGAACCCTACATGGAAACCATCCTTGAACCCCTTGACGATGTAGTTTGCAAAAGCCCTGTCGGGATGGGTAGCCAGGGCCTCCTTCCACATGCCCACTCGCACTGGTGTATGAATCTCCCTTAAATCTCTGGGAAGGGGGTCACAATTACTCTCAGGTTCTCTCCTGCTCTCCAGCAACTTGAGGTCCTCCATATATGGGTACCGGCCTCCTACCACACATGAATATTCCTACTGTAATAATACCCACGTTACTATTCCCCCTCCCCTTCTCTCCCGCTCTCTCTCTCTCTGGACTTTCATTATTAACTTCAATTTTAAGAGCATTACAATAACAGTTCAAATTCACATAAGTTCAATAACATGGTTGCCTGACTCACAAGTCTAGCTTGCCCCTTCAACCCCACCCCCTGCTCTGTTCTAGTGTCATTTGTCCCTTGACGGCAACATCCTTTCCCCTTCTTCTCGACCCTTGCATGTTATTTTCTTGTGGTTGCCGAAACACCTTGAGCAGATGTGGTCAAACTTGCAGTGGGGATGAACACACCGCCCATCGTTCCAAGCAAAGCACGGAAGCCTAGCACGACCTCGCTCTCTCCTGCCCTCCCAGCGTCTCGGTTTATTCTCTCTTGTTCCCTGCTCTAACACCAACTGTCTGCCCCTCACGGCATTCTACTTTCTGCTTCCCCGAAGGTTGGCAGTCCAAGAGCTTGCACCCTGGCTGCATCGGGCTCGCCCCCCAATGGATGCGCTGCATCAACGAAAATACATAAAAGGTTGATAGACGTCTCACACAACTTCTACTCAATAATCAGGAAAATTCCACTGCACCTCCTCCCACACTTGTCTGGGGTGTCTCCCAACCTCTCTCCATTAATGTTAGGGGGTGTCTTTCAGTCCCTTCACATATCCTCAGGGGTGTCTCTCAGCCACTTCACCTATCTTCCGGGGTGTTTCTCAACCTCAGGGGTGTCTCTCAGCCCCTTCACATATCCTCTGGGGTATCTCATAGCCCCTTCACATATCCTCGGGGGTGTCTCTCAGCCCCTGCAGCTATCCTCAGGGGGTGTCTCTCATCCCCTTCACCTATCCTCAGGGGTGTCTCTCATCCCCTTCACCTATCCTCAGGGGTGTCTCTCATCCCCTTCACCTATCCTCAGGGGTGTCTCTCATCCCCTTCACCTATCCTCAGGGGTGTCTCTCATCCCCTTCACCTATCCTCAGGGG
>WLWD01005026.1_pt1 | contig 22440 bp, 15 predicted proteins | sample 6712731 | NCBI WGS metagenome assembly WLWD01 (sample SAMN12718690, study PRJNA576275) | sponge metagenome | isolation source: marine sponge | host: Mycale hentscheli | place: New Zealand: South Island, Marlborough, Capsize Point | collected 2014-11-01
TTAAAAAAATGTTTCGCCCTCCCCCCAGAAAAAAAATCCTGAATGAAGCCCTGAATAATAATAATAATAATAAAAAGGAAGACATAAACAAACAAAATAATCAATGAATATATGAACAAGTGAAAGAACCTTGTGTACATAAGATCTAGGATTCCTCACCTGCCGCAAGTCTCTAAATCGGTAATTGGCGAAGGTGGGGCAGATCTGACGAGATTCAAGAGCCGTGAGATCTGGAAGGTCTCCTGTAAGACCAAACAAAAAATGATAGGAGGTGGAACACAAGAACAAACTAAAATAATACAGTAGCATAACAACTACATACACTCCTGTCATGTCTTGCTACCCAAAGTTAAATTAATGGTCACTGAGATAAGCCATATTGTAATCTCACAGCTAAAGAATTACTTATTCAAATCCTAGGCCTATAGTACACCTTTCTTATTCCTGTCAAATCCTCCTACTCCTCCCTGTCAGCCCTTTCTTTGCCCTCCCTTTAACACTTACCTCTGTCCATATCAGGCGTCATCTTCTCAGAAGGTTTGTCTTGGAGGACAAGTGACTGGGAGCTATCCAACTGAAGAGAACCAGAGTCATCTCTGTAACAATAAGACCACATCAACAACCAAAAACACTAGGAAGAAAGAAAAAAGACGCTACCCCTATAAGTGTTGACTAAAAAACATTTTAGTAAGGCAATTTAAAGTTTAGTTAATTAAATTTAACTAAAAAAAAAAAATTAAATGTTTACTATAACCAAGTTAAATAATTTATTTTTTCCATAAAACTTATATAAATGTATTAGGTGGTTACCAAATTTATGAAATAATTCTACATTTGGTATACTTAAATTCCATCCACACATGCCTGCGACATTGGTAGACTTCTTACCTGATGGGAATGTTCTTCAGTAAGAGACCTGACACACCCCCTTCATCAAAGGCAGCTGCTGTCTTGCGAAACAATGGATCAGCTCTGAAGTCCATGTCAAAATCAGCAATGTTCAGCACACTGGGGTCCTTCTCTATGGTGGTGCCTGATTTCTTGCCTTTCCTACCTTTCTTCCTTCCAGCTTCTTCATCTTCTTTGGCTCCGTCCTCTCCTTCTCCGTCATTTTGTTGGCTTTCTCGTTGATCTATGTACAGTAGATGATGATGATGATGATGATGATGATGATGATAATAATAACTAGCAAGTACCGGCACTTGACATACTAACTAGGAAATGTGGTTGCATAAGGTATTTTTTATCCATGGTTTCCCTCTCCTTCTCACTTTCTTACTGAGCCATCCCAGTTTTTCTTATTCCTCTATTCAACGCGTAGATTCCCTGCTCCTCCTCTGTCTACTTCTCCTGCTTCTCAATATATCTGTCCTTTCTGTGTAATTTTCTTTCTCTTCTTCATTGACATCAGCCAGTTTTTTCTCACCTGCTTCTATTTTTATTGAACCTTGCATTCTCCTGCTTCTCTTATACCCATTATGGTTAGCTACTGCAGATGAACACTCCTTCCCAACTCAGTTCAGCAACAGTGTTCAGTTTGTATAGGATACACTAGGCTAACAAGGCTCTTCAAACTAAAGTAAACAGTTAGGTCTGGATCGTTTAATGGTTAGTGTGTGCACCCCGCCTTCAACAATCACAAGTTCGAGCCCAAAACGGTAGCTAGCTTTTTTTGTGTCATTTCCCCCCCCTCCCTCTCCCCCAAAATCCAGATAATGATGATGCTTTACCAATTTTGATCAGCTCACGAATTATTCATGATTACACACCGTCGTCATCTTTACTGCAAGCATAATATTATATAGATGATTAGTAATATTGTAATAAAGCGTATAGTCCCTCAACTCAACTCAATGAGTCTGCTCCAATGGTGTCAGATGACTAATCCTTGACCCACATTAGGCAGTACCAAACGAACAACCGGATTTTGATAACCAGCAAACGAATAAAGCAAAGCTGCTATTAGATAAGTACTTCTTGCTCATTAGATGACACTAAAATATCATTCATGAGCTGACGTCCATCTGGACTCAGCTTAAACACGACATGAATACACTTCACCTATTAAGAATCACTCTATATGGGAATATACAACAGCTCAGCTGCAGATCCAAGAAACCATGACCTTCTCATTGATCTCTCCATTAGCTCTCTCTCACTCTCTTACCTTTATTGTGGTCCCTGCTGCCGAGGCCTCCCAGCACTTTGAAAGCATCGTTGTACATGGAGTCCACACGACCGGCGTAAATTTTAGCACCTGCATCCAGAGTAGAACTTGCCACCTGAAAGAAGGGAGAAAGGACAACCGTTAGGAAATAGGCGGACTTCATTTAGCCTGCCCGCAACGATGCTAAGTGGGAACTAGACTGATTACACAAAATTACTCAATTGCTGTATAATCAGAAACAGCAAATATCTTCTGTAAAAATTGATTTCAGTACCCCTCCCCACGCCCCTCCCCCTCTTTACTTCCACACACCCACCCAACCGCTTGCACTACTTAAGTCTTAGCCCTCACCTGAAAGTTGGTAATGTCTCCCCTCTGCTTGAGCACACTCAGCATGTGATCTATCAGATGAAGCCCAAATGCATTCTTGGAATTTATTTTCTGCATGAGCACACACATACAAACACCGTAGCTCGAGATTGGCTCACATATTTAATGCAAAAACATGCACACATACGTACGTACACATACAGATACATGTACATATTTACATCTTGGGTGGAGAGTTTGATACAGTCTGCATAGTGCTCCGTAAGTTGTTCATTGGTCAGTGAACTGGTAGCTGCTTCTACAGGACGACATCTGAAATGCAACCACATGTTACATATATACATAAATCATTTACACCGAAACAAAACTTGGATAACACAAAGTTATACATTGATAAAGATTATATCTATAGGGCAAAAGTACAGCAATTCCTCAATTAGACAGCATGTGTACTATTTTTCAAGTCTTCGAACCATGCATGGATTATTTGAGAGTGCGGTGTATTTAAGGGCATGCTCTATTATCATTTGCTGGTGTTCACGTCATGCAGAATTAAATTTGTGTGAGCAGCTTTAGCGGTGTGCTGGCCTTAGCTAAAGTTCTTCCTACCGGTCTGTTGACAAGTCAGGATCAATGTAAGAAAAATAAACTCACTACTAAGTCAAATCTGTAGCATTGAACAGCTGACTCTGTGCTTCTGTCATACACAACAATTGTTGATTGAAATATAAATATAAAAAGCAGTCGATTTAACACAATGTTGGATGAATTTTTTATGCTGCGTAGACGTTCTATTTAAGGATCATACTTATATTTTCTCAACAGGCAATTTGTATGTGTCTATATATATTTGTGAAAGTAATTAAGATTATGGAAGGCATTATTCATCTACAAAGGGATTGGTGAACTACACCGGAAAGTTGTACCTCACTGTTGTTTACCACACACAAGCAACCAAGAAACAATTAGTAGGTCAACCCTTTACCTGTTACTGTGAGCAGATCGTGGAGTGTGGCAGCCTGGACTGAGAACTGTAGACATACTAATCACGTTGTTTTGCCTTCTCTGCCTCTTCTCCTCTTCATCGTCGTTCACCCTAACGTTATTGGCGCTAGTAGGGCGGGAGCTTGTGCTTTCGAGGAACGGAGATCCGTCCGGAGGCACGTTATGATCGCCTAACCTCCTACTGTAAGTTCCCACGCGTAAAGGAGTCCTTCTATTACTTCCAGGCGTAGCTAGGGCGTCTTTTTGGTCATTCCAGGACATATCTCATTCACAGATCAAATTCTACTAATATCACACAGACAATAACCACGCCTGCCACACCAACATCCCGCCAATTTAATGTTTACGTTGCGTTATTCTAATTAAGCCACACTTTATTCAGTCATCAATTGGCAAGCAAGAAAACTTTACTTTTTTGGAAGCAAGATTAGAATTGACACTACGCGGTAGAAAGCTTTAATGCGGGGTAAAATACTGGCATTGAATGCTACATTAACAATATGATTAAAAACATGCTGTTGTAATCTCTTCAGCCTAACCTCACCCTCTTTAGTTCACTTTGTCTTGTTCTTGTATCATCATGTCATGGCAAACCTTAATAATAGCCTTGGGCTAGTTGGTTTTGTTCAAAAAAAAAAAAAAAAAGTTACTATAGCTAGCTATAATAGTGTGGTTTGGGGATTTCAATGTTGTGCATGATTCATTTTGACTGGCGTAAGACATTAGATTTGGGCGTGGCTGCAGTCGTTGCGCAAGCCGGGACACACCCCCTCCCACCGTCACATTTGCGAGACAACGTTGGTGAGCAAGCGAGAGATAGCGATGGAATCAAAGTTTTTAGCGGAGATAAAAAAATTCAAGGATAAAAAAACGTTAAAATCTTCAGAAACAAGAGTCACTACTATGGATGGCAAAAGTGTGAGTTCTATCTACCATAAGTAATATGCATCTCTATAACTACTTTCTCAGCTCTGCAAATTTATGAAAATGTATTTTTGTACTTGATTGACTGATTGTAATATGTGTATATAACAATCTTTAGCTTATGCTACTAGATGTGTGTGTGTGTTTGTGTTTTTTCCCCCTTCTATTCAAATGCATCTTTCTCATCTGTTTTCTAGTATGTAGAGAAAACAACAGAAGATGGAGAAACTGTTCTTTCTAACATATCCTACGGCAACCCAGGCTGCATTGATTTAACACCTGACTTGGTGGTAGGTGTGGCTATGGAAGGACTACTCGTGGCCTCACAGGATGTGACCCATGACTTGTCACTGCTAAGGTCTCATGGAGTTACTCACATCCTCAACGTTGCTTATGGACTGGCCAATGTGTTTCCTGAGGTTTGCTCCATTCATTTACACAATATGACGTTTTTAAATATAAAAATTACTTTCCAATGGAGGGAAAAGGTGTAAAATCTCTTCTGCTATTCAACCTCTTCCCCCTATAAATAACTAAAATAAAATGAACGAATAAATAAGTAAATTAGAAGTAGTAGTAGTAGTAGTAGTAGCAGCAGCAGCAGCTAAATAAATAAAATCATAAATGCATTGGAAGACTAGATTCTCTGGCAACAGTTTGAGCTACAAGCTACATCTTTGAGAAGCTGTCAGTGGCATATAGGGACATTGTTGTACATGCATATTTTTAATGATGATTCAGTCATTCTCGGCTATAACTAATAATAGCAATTTTCTCAAGTTTTAATTAACATAATATTTGCTGTTAGAACGAGAAAATTTGCTATTTATGCATATTTTTGCCTGACTACACTCACCATTAGAATAATAAAGCTTACTGGTTGGAACAAAGGTTGGCTGGGATAAATACCTTGGGTCATTAGTGAAACTACTCATTGTAGCTGTGAATGTTATGTGGTAACCAATACACTTTAATTTTGGAGATTACTGTCAATTAGCCATTAATTTAAGTATGAACTTACTCAGAATTGAAGGCCTTTTATTGTTCTACTTTTTTAAATTTCTGGCTGATTTTTGAGAAAACACAAAGCTGTCAGCTCCACTTTTGTGGGTAACACCCCCTATCGGCAAGTCATAATCACATGAGCTAATAATTTCTTGCTGCCCACGGTAGTTTTGTTTTATGCTGGTAAGTTAACAGAGTGCTGGAAGTGGAGTTCCACGTTGAAAATATATACTGGCAAGTGTATCTGGCCTGTTTAGCTTATTCTCTTATGAAGACAGAGTTTACGTTATCATTCTAACTGCTCGAGCTATATCGATACCTGATCAGAACAGCCAATAAATTATTCTTTTCGTCTGAGATGATTTTGTAATAGCTACAGCTAGTGTATAGTAACGCTGAGGGTTCACACCTCTGGTGCTTCATTATTACTATTATTATTGGGTCATTAGTGAAACTACTCATTGTAGCTGTGATGGGATGGAGTATTAAGACAGCCAATAAATTATTCTTTTGGTCTGAGATGATTTTGTAATAGCTACAGCTAGTGTATAGTAACGCTGAGGGTTCACACCTCTGGTGCTTCATTATTACTATTATTATTATTAACTATTATTACTATTTTCAGGATATTGAATATCTCAAGGTCGATTTATTGGATACTCCAGAGCAAGACTTCCTCTCACAGTATCCAATTTTTGAACAGTTCATTGATCAAGGAAGAGCCAAAGGGAAAGTCTTAGTTCACTGGTAAGTCAGAAGAGGTGGGATGTGTAGACATTCATAAACAATCAATTAAAGCCACTATCTCTTACTGTCACTTTTGTAGTATAATTACATTTCCCCAGTAAAGTATAATAATAATAATACTACAACTATTGTTTACAGCCTCTGTTTACTGTCGCTGAATTGGTTTCATAGCCGTTCATTACTATCTATTCTATTTTGCCAGTAATGCAGGTCGGTCGCGATCCTCATCAGTTGCCCTGGCCTACGTAATGAGCAAAGAAAAACTGTCTTTGGACATGGCTCTAGCTAGACTGAGAGAAACAAGACCGGCTGTTCAACCCAATGAAGGATTTATGACACAACTGAGGTCACTGGAGAAAAAATTAGAAATTTCTGGTCAATAATATAAATCAGTGGCAGTAAATAATTTGTCATAATATTCTAAGCAGCTATTTTATATCACCATTGTCTCAGCACTTTTTAAAACTATTTTTATATAATTATGCAAAATGATATAAATATTGTAAAATAACTTAGTGCACTGTTGATTTGAAAAATGATAAAATTTGCCAATGATTTAAAAAGTGAAACTTTTAAAACAATAATTCCTGTACAGTGTGTGTGTGTGTGGGGGGGGGGGGGGGGGGGGGGGAAGGGGGTGTCTTAAAATGTAATAATGATCACAACTCGTACAGCATCACGAGTCATCTTTGCTAAAAGGTTTGTTTGATCCAGGTTTGACCCACGATAGACCACATGTCTGAGCATTCTTGCCCATTGATTCCTCTTGCATAAACTGAAGGGAAAGTACAAGAATAAAAAAAGGGAAAAAAAAAGCATGAATTGTATTCTTACCTCAGGCTCAAATATAGATGTTCTCGCAGCTTTCATGACCTCTACACTCCATTTACCTATCCTAATAAATAACAATAAAACAACAAAAAACAAAACAAAAATAATCAAGTAAACAACAACAACCTACAAATGTAAGCAAATATGAAGCATCAAATGTGCGAACCCTTGGCTACTATACCTGGGAATTTTTAGCCCCTTTCATTTGCCACAAATTTTTCATCAATATTTCATGGAAATTAAAACCTCCCCCCCCCCCCCCCCCCCCCCGAAAATTTCAAATATGTGGATTTGACCCCTCTTAAGTTTTAAAAAATACCCTGTATAATTTGTAGCTAGTTATTTAATTATTTTTCAGAACAATCAGGTATCAATAGATGGACTAATGCTGGATAAGCTAAACATGCAAGGGACATGCACTGATAATTTCAACATGAAACTCTAATTCAAGCACTCAGTTAACTTCTAGAAAAATTACCACATACATATTGCAAGAAATTATTAGCTCATGTGATTACTATGTGATGAAAAGGACATTACTCACAAAAGATGGTGTCTATTTGGAGCTGATACCTATGTGTTTTTCTCAAAAATCAGCCCGAATTAGAAGAGAACAAAGGTCTTAAATCCTTGTTTTGAGTAGCTCATACCTAAATCAATGGTTCATTGTCAGTAATCTCCAAAAGCAGTGCATGGCAGACAGGATGACTACCATAACCCTCTTGCTCATGCACCCTGAGAATAATAACACTGTCCAAGCACTTACTTGACACTATGAGAATCTGATGGATCATAGTTTTGTATGTCTTCCATGCAAGCTTGCATGCTTTCTTTTACTTTTGACTTGAATTTCTCCAAATCACTATGATAACTGAAACATGAGGGTAGGGTAAAGAAAGAAAATAAGACGTTTATCGTTTGTTTAATTTAAATATTTAATTGAATAAATAAATATGCTATTTATACTCACAGGTCGGCTGCATCTTGATTGGCAGCATGGCTGGTGTCAATAGTGTAGAATATTTTCCTGGCAAACTTGAGCAGATGGTAGATGTGGTTGATGTCTCTTCGCCATCGCTGAAACTCCTTCTTGGTCTCCAGCTCACCAGTGTCCAAGTCCACTAGAGGATGATAGACTCCAGCTTGAAAGTCAAATTCCTATTTTACAGAAAGTAGAGAGATGATTTTATTACAAAGGGAAATAGCAGTCACTTTGTACAATTAGCCTATCCTGTAAGTCCTTTAGCAAATACCCCGCCACACAGTGGTGCTTATTGTTATTATCCTCTACCACTTGGGTCTACTTACTTCAGTCTTATTTGTCCTCACTTTTCTTGACCCACGTATTCAAGTCTTTGGTATTGACCATGATTTACCAACCCAACTCAGTTTTAATAGTGAATACACAAACCAACAATTGGCGTCGACATCGTTAGAGACAAAGCTTTACCAACCGTGTAACTCACCAGTCGGCGGTGCTGATGACACCTTACCAACACTGTTACAGACGATGCTTTACCAACCCAACTCAACTAATGAAATATTCATAAACACACACACACACTATGGTCGTCTTTGTTACCAACAGATGAGCATATTACTACATAGATTTTTTTTATTGTCTTATTTTGGCTCTAAGTAAAGCATTCATCAGTTAGTTATAAAGGTGCACATTTAATTTCAGACGCAGAGATTATACCACTTGAAAGCTTGAGCAATGTCTTTGAAAACAAAACAACAAAAACAGTATCACAAACTGAGGCTTGATTGGAAATTAAGTAGACAGAACACTACACATCACTTGCTGTCTACAGCTTTCTAGTCACCAACACTTCATATTCGTGCATCTTATGATTATCTTAAGCACAGAGTTACAGAGGACAAAATGAGGAACCTCTGGTGTACCAGCTAAGCAAAATCATCAACAACATTGTAAATAAAAAAGCAAGTAATAACAGTGTTGAGGTATGAAATCATGTAAAGGTAACAACTACAATAATTGGCCCCAATTGTGTATGCTATGTTCTTTTTTTGAACAAAAAAAATATATTGGAAGTCCAAGAAACGGACATTTAATAATTATTGTACTTGGAATTATAAATAGTAAAAGTAATCAGTTAATGAAGATTAGTTCAATCAATCTGACTGATTGACCAGTGACACATATTATATAGAGCTTACTGGACAGCCCCCATCTGGATAGTTGGCTGGGATGAGGAGTTTAAATTTAAAAACTGCACCTTCGTACACTCCAGTTTGCACTGTCAGCAAGCCATACCAAACTATACCAATACAAAGAGGTAAATAAGTAGCAGGTAATAAAAAATAAAAATAAAAAAAAGCCAAAGAAGCCTGCAATTACGACGATTCTTTACCAACTAAACAAAAAGCATTACAATGTGCTAATATCTACTCACTCAAAGGAGACACTTCAGATGGAAACACATACACTCCCGATACTGGGTGTTGCAGGAGCTGAGCACTACACGTGAAGAACCAAATAATAAATGATTCAATTATCCACAGAAGCCAAAGCTACCCACTATTCCGCCATAACTGTAGATTCCAGGAAGAAATCATTGTAAGTGTTTGAAAGGTCTTCTCGTAAGCATAAAGGTGATTTTCTTCCACTTGTAGTTTCTCCAGCCATAGTTATAGATACAGTTTGTTTTCGTTCGACTCTATGTTAATCACGTGACTTGCTTTACCAGCTTGTGACCGAAAAAAAAAAAAAGAGGTTGGGTTTGTTTAGTTGCTTTTAGGTGACTGACAGAAGTGGACTATTCAGGCTCCTTTTTTTGAGCTTGGAGCTACACTGAGAATGTGATATCCTGCAGTTAAACTACCGGGAGCAGTTAAAAAGCCATGGCAAGTTTCTCAATTAGCGATTCTCCCGCTATGCAACGCGCCGCAGTCCCGAGGAACGCGGGCGCCCTGTCGTCTCGAGACTGGGAAGAGTTTGGCGCTGCTCTGCTTGAAGACGGGCTAACTCTGACTGCGCTAGAGCTGTACACTGAGCTTCTGGAGTCCGACAAAGAGGTCCAGTGTCTCAAAGATTACTTCTCAAATCCAGGAAATTTTGAGCATACCATTCCGACTGGCCCTGCCAGCACAGGGCTCCTACACAGCATCAGTACGTAAATATTTATATTTGTTCCTAAGTTTGTTTTGCTGACTATTTATTTACAAAATATTGTTTTGCTGTGTTTTACATTGAAGTGTTTGCAAGTGCCTGCAAATGTTGGGTGCTTGAAGGTGCTTTGAAAAATAAGTACAACTTAAAAAAAAAAAAATAAAATTTTTTTTTTACAAAAGCTGGCTTTTTAGTAATATCATCATTTTACAGCAGTTTTGTACTATGATTTGTATGAGGTTACATGCCCTGCATAGTGGGTACTAAGAGTTAGTAAGGAGCAGTGCATCAATAATTCTGAGCAGCAAATTTCTTGAGTAAAGAATTACGTTTTTTCCCCCCTTGGAAATGACTTTGTTGCAGTTTTGAACAGTAGCATGAAATTCTCTTGCATTCTCGGGCCATTACAAGTCGGATCAAGTTGGGAAATTAATATTCAAGTAGAATGTGTGCAAATTAAGCTCACAAGTATTATTATTATTATTATTATTATTATTATTAATAATGTTAAAATTTTTAATGTTTGAAAGTTGTAATATTTTTTAAAGGTATCCATGTTTCTGATAGCCATAAAGGGAATTAAAATACAGACAAACTTTTTTGTTTCACTATTGGGAAATGTTCTAATTAAATGCTATACTCTATGCATGCCAGTGACTTCTTGACAGGTTTCACTTGTTAATGAAACTTTAGTATTGAGACTTAATAGAAATATGTAAATAGGAGCACACTCTCACCACAGGGACAAACAGAAGCAGTTTCAGTTTTTGAAGTTAGAGCTCAACAAGTGAATTAGGAGATGGCGGTTTTGATAGAACATCTTACTTGGAGTGGTTGTAGATACATACATACAGAATGAGCAAGGGTTTGGAGAGGTAGTCATGGAGAGTTGCAGGTAGAGAGTGTAGTTTAAGTCTTCTAGTAGATATCGTGAGACATTTCTGACAAGTGTGCAGTGTGTTATCCAAACTTATAATGCTGATGGAAGGTCTTTACGTTATGTAGTATTAGCTTCACGTCGTTCTGGTGACCATGTCTTGGTTTGTTAGTGTAGCAACACTTGCAGTGTGGCAATGTACGTGTGTGTGTGGGTGGGAAATATTGTTGATTTCAGGGTCGTTGCTCCTGCTTTGCGGTTGTGTGCGTGTCCTTATTTTCTCCACATTTGTATGAAACCCTGACAAGCTCATGTAGTACTTAAAATTGTATGTATATTATACAATAAACTGTCTAATTTCTGTTGGTCATCTTTTTTTTTTTTTTTTTGGATGATTTTGCAGTGTACGCAAACGAAACGCTATGGGTTCACACTCGTAGTGTTTTATCATTGTTGTTGTTGTTGTTGTTGTTGTTTTCTGCATGCATCAGTGCGTACCTCCAGTTTGTCTACATTTGACTCCATTGAGTTGGGAAGATACTCTGACGACCTGGAGAAGGAGCACGATGACAAGGTGGCGGTGTTGGAGTTTGAGCTCAGGAAAGCATACGACACCATCAAGTCACTTAGAGGAAGTCTCACAGAAGCCACAGGTAAAGGAAAGGGGTGTGTCCACGGGTAAAGAAAAGGGGTGTGTCCATGGATAAAGGAAGGGGTGTGTCTGGATTGTAGTCCGGGAGAACCTCTCTTGTGATGTATGTAAGTTTGAAAGATTTGGTCAATGTGTGACACACTGTCTATGGTTGATGAAGCAGGTTTTGTTTTGTTTTTGTTTTTCCATGCAACACAGATGTGGTATGTTTGTTAACTCTGGACTAAGTTTTGTAAACTTTTAGTAAATAACTGGTAGATTTATGTTGTGCTGTGTTTGCATATTTAATTGTATGTATACAGACATTAATCCTACTAAATCCAGTGGACAAGCCTGTGTCAAGACTAAAGTCAAGTCAGACGTAAGCATCTTACTAAACTTGTTTAGTGCGGGGTAGTCTGTGGACTGCATGTGTATAAGTGGGGGAAGTTGGGAGGGGGGGAGGGTGAGTTTAAAAGCAAGTTCAGTGTTGGACATCTTTAATTTTTTTAAAAGAAGAAGTCTAGAGTAAAAGTATTGCAGTCTGTAATTGAAATTGTTCTGAGTAATCCTATACACTGAAGAAATGCATACATTCTAGGTGGGTGAGCACAGTGAAGCGAGATGCTATCAGGGGCGATCAAATTCAAGCCATTTGTTGGAAATTTATATACGTATATATATGTGTGTGTATACTTGTGTTAGCTAATTGTACTAGAATTATTAATGAAATTGATTGACCGTTTGGTAAATGGTTCCAGTTCCTAGGGCATGCTAGCCTTGGAGCAGCTTTTGTTCCCTTATGTCAACTGCCAAAACTGGACAAAACGTGTGCCAGAGAACTACATACTAAAAGATAACACTGTCTCGCATTACCCTCTTTAGTGTTGTTATATGGCAGCGAGTGCACTTCTACTGTACGTCAGTGTGGTTAAAACTTCGCCTTTAACGAGCATACTTCGTGTGCTTCACCGTAGGCTAGAGGTCAGAAACTATACATAGACATTTTGCTTACAAGTGACTGTTGTTCTGGAAAGCGCTTTCTTCCTGAGCTCATTACTCGTATTACGAAAATACAAGAAACTATAAGTGACTTCAAATATACTAATAAATCTTGTTATAATAATGAAATAATACAGTGCATCCAGCTTAAAGAACAAACAATTGATTTTTTTTAATATTTAAGCTAGAATACTTTACCATGCCTGTGACATATCTCTTCTTTCTAGATTCTACACCAGTTTCCAGAGTACAACAAGAATTGGCCCAACAGAAGTCATAGAATCAGTCACCTTACATAGACTTTAATACATTAGCGCCATTTTATTTTGACGTCACCAAATCGCTGTCATTTGTCACAAATCGTCAGTTATAAAACTTGCGCGTTATGCCCGACTCCCCCCCCAAACGCGCGCGAACCGATTGGGTATTCCCCCACTTCATTAATAGCTTGTCTTTATTAATAATAATTAACACAACAGTTCAGTATGGCTTCTGGAAGTAGATCTACGGAAGAAAATGCTTTCAAAAGGAAAACAGGAGAGCTTGAGTTGCTGACTGACATCAGCAATATTCCACTAAATGCAACCAGTAAAAGGGCATGCACAGCAAAGACAGGAGAAAAGATTGAGAATATCCTGAAGGTGAAGGCCATCCAGGGAAGGCATGCATCAGCTCCACCACCAGAGTGTCCACCATCTCGACCTAGTAGGATGAAGTCCAAGTGTACAACTTACAATGAACAAATGACATTATACCATATAATTAAACATAGTCCACACATAATTACAGAAGGCATGCATACACTACAAACACGCACAGAAAGACACACAAGTTTTGTTACTCAAAAGGCTGTGGCACTTCAGATGTTTGGTGCCTGCATTTCTACTGGAATGGGGATTCTGGAAGCTTGCAAACTAGCAGGTCTTGCAACCGGCTTCAGTGATCAGAGCATTCGCAAATGGGCCCAGGAGATCTATGCGGATTTCTTTGGGATCCTGTCATCCTTGGAGGACTTGACAGACGAGAGGCTGGATGACGAGCTGGAGTCTGGAAGAGGAAAGCATCCCAAATGGAAGTCAGTCACTGTGTCATAGGGTAGCACTGTTTCGTCACTGTCATGGTGTAGTACTGTTTCGTCACTGTCTCGTCACTGTCATATGGGAGATGGGTGTCATCACTGTCAGGTTGAGGGGATTCGTTATATATAATTGTGGTGTCAGAGTCACATGGTGAGGGTGTTAATGTTGGCAGTGTTGGATTACGTAACTGTTGTTTTATTGTTAGTCATTCCAGAGAGGTATTACCAAGAGCATCCCTGATTTCGGGTAATCGCTGCACATCACCTTTAACCGACACCTCCAAAGTGCAGATGATGTACCGGAAATTTCTATTTCCAGGAAGCCTGGAAAATGGCGCAGATGTCACCTTCCTACAACAACGAGGGATGATTTTTTTTATGGAACAAGCCTTCTTGCTTCTAAAAAACTATTGAAAATTATTTAAATTATTAATTATTATTGTATACAGTAGTCATGTCTTGAATTAATCTTTAAAATTAAATTAAACTTTGACCTAACAATCCTAAGAGCTGAACACAATCGAAAAATACACAAAACACAATCAAACTCACCCATCAGCGAAAAAAAACGGCTTGCAACAAGAGCGCTAGGTGAGCTGAAACCTTCATTGGTTGCGAGGTGCCCTAAGGTGCAGGTGGACTGCACTTCAAACAAATGCTATTCGCATCTCTTGCGTTATGCCGCTCCAGCTCACAGCGGAATCTCCACCCCGATCTCACGTTGGGCAAGGGTATTTCATAAAATTTAATACCCCTTTCCCGGGCACTAAACGTAACTAGCTCAGAAGCCATACTCAATACAGTAAGTAGTCTCTTCTACAACTGCTGTGATCGAGATTTCCATTGAGCATGCGCACATTCATGACGTCACGTTTACGTATGAGAACCGGAATAATCAGCCGCGATACGTCACTACTTTGAGGGTGCCATCCCATTTCTGAATATTTTTATCAAAAAACAGCTCTAATTTGCTCAATTTTGTTTACATAGCTTTGGTATTTAGCAACCATAAACTTAAGCCATTTATCTATGATTTGGTGTAATAAGAATACTCCAGTTCAAAAAATGTAGAAATCCCAGCTTAAACACTTTTATTTTATAAAATAGAAATATTGGCCTATACAAATATAATTAATGCACCGAATTTTGTTCAAATGAAAATTCATCTAGTATATTTCCAACTTGCAAAGTGTAACAACTCCAACTATTATAATTTAAATTTCCCAGCTTAAACACATTTATACTCACAATTTGACTCTTGCACTTCAACCTAGTATAACCTCAACATTAACCACGATACCACAATTATAAAACATGTCATGTGTCAATATAGCATTGATGTATAAGTATACAAAAAATAATATCTGTAGCTCCCATATTTCTCCACCTGTAAAGAAAAGACTAAGACAATAAAATATGCCATTTATTTGTTCTCTAAGCTGGATGCACTGTATAGCTAGGCTTTGCTCGCCATTTATGCTCAAGGCATAATAAACCGCATGAGTGTAAGTGTATTTTGTTGTTGTTGTTGTTATTGTTGTTGTTTGGTAACAAATGGAGTGAACTGAATAGACTAGACTACACTGGCCACTGGTGGGATAGTGGTCTCTGCTATTCAATGCAATGGAGGTGGCAACAAGCAGCAAATTCCAGTCTATTTTAAGTCACCTGTTGTTACCAGCTGTTGCAAGGGTAGGGGAGTAAGCGGGTAGAGTTGGTAAAAGGATGAGGATTTGGTAAAAGGATGGGTTGCTAGTTTATGAGTCGGGTATACATGTAAGTGAAGGAAACAAAGGAAATAATTGAATGGTTATGATAATGAAGATGATTATTATTATTATGACAATGATGATGATGATGATGATGATGATGATAATGGTGATGATGATGCTTATGATTATGATTATGGTGATGGTCTTGATGATGGTGATGATATGATAATGATGCCTTTATGATGTACGTATTAGAGCTACACAGTGTGTTAGATCAAGTAGGCTTCCTAAAACAGTTAGGTTCCCCAGCTGTGTAGGGAACTGCAATGTGTTTACACATCCATAGTGCTAAAGAAACATTAACTTGTTAATGTAGCCGTATATCCTATTGCGTACATACGTACATGTATGTATCAGTCTATCGGAGTTACTGGTGTATAGTGTGATATTGAGTGTCTCCCGTCGTCGTAGGAACCCATCAAGCACCACGAGAGGAGGGCACTGAACTTCCTGGCCCACGAGTACCTCATGCAGCAAGACATGAAACTCAGCGCCATCACTCTCACAGAGGAGAATGAAGACCAGGTGAGTGTGAGTTGTCTGTTGAGAGAAAGTTATGTGAATAAAGCAGGGCTGTAATTAAGGGTGGGTGGGAGGGAGGGAGGGAGTGGGGTGAGGGGGGCACTCATTTCTCCCCTCCTTCCTCCTCGGCACAGGGAGCATCAATGTTGTAGTGTTGGTTCAATGATTGTATACAACTTTGAGATTAGTACTACATGTAGGAACCATGTATCCATTTCAAGTACTCAAATGAATAAGATATATAGTAGAGGAACCTTTGTTTGGGGAAGGAGAGGGAAACATTGGGGGTAAAGGGTGGCAAATCAATTTAGAAGGGTGCTAAGGAGGGAACCTCTGTTTTAGGGGGTGGGGGAATTCCCAGTGTTCCCTCCCTTCTTCTGTATCTAACACTGATCAATTATCTCCTGTACTCTAGTATATATGGTTGAACACATCACTGGTTATAGTGTGGATGTTTTGTACATGTTTTAGTGTTTAGTGATTAATGTGTGTGCTGTACTGTACGTATGTAATTAGAACTTTGATGATTGGGACGATGTGGGGCTGAACATCCCCAAGCCACCGGCTCTGCTACATCTCTTCAGGAACTACAGTGCTGCAGTTCTCTCTGACAAGGAGCGCTTGGAGAGGATACAAGCACTGGTGAGCTCTTTGTTATGAACTCATTGATGATTGCAAATAGCTGTGCTCTAGGACCTTTATTGGGCTATTTACTAATTTATAGATTGGCTGACTGACTAAATATTGATTGATTGATTGATTGCTTTTTGATTGATTGATTTTTCTTTGCCTTTCACAATTAGAAAAAAAAATTTTTTTGGTTGAAATAATTACGTCAGTATTCTCCTTCTATACAGCCATTTTAAATCTTGACCCATTGTATGTACAGTGTATGGCAGTTCAGATGCAATCACATGAGGCGCCCCCACGCTTATTTGAAATAATATGTAACAACTCCTCCCCCTCCCCAAATCATACTTTTTCTTTTTCTTTTTTCATTATTCTGATGCTATGCACACTGGGCTTTGAAAGAGAAATAATTTAAATAAATATATTAAATAAATAATAATAATAATAATAATAATAATCTATATAATAATATGCTTGTGTGTCAGTAACGACGACGACGGTGTGTGTATTCATGAATAATTCATGAGCTTTGTATGGTTCGGTAAAGCATAGTTCATTTATGGTAGGTAAAGTATCGTCACAACCAGTAGAATAGAGCGTGCTGGTTACTTCTAAAAAGCGGGTGCAATTGACGATGGAAGGCGGCGTAGGTTTCAAAAAGGAAGGCGAAAGTACGGAAGAGAAGATAAAAGGCGATTAATCGTAACTGAAAAGCGGATGGAATCGGCGAGGTAAGGGGTGTAGGTTTAAAATGGAAGGGAAGAGAAGGCAAAAAGGCGAGCGATTAATTATAACTAAAAATCAGGTGGAATCGACGAGTAAAGGCGGGGGTTAGTTTTCAAAAGAAAGGCTAAAGTAGTACGAAATAAAAGACAAAAGTTTCTCAGGACAGAAATTCAGAAACAGGAGAGATAGACAAAGTAAAAGGGGGCTCCATGACTCAAGAAAAAGAGCTGAAGTTAAGAGAGAATAGCTCAGATAATTCAGAAAAAAGAGAGTAGGAGAGGGAAACTTATGTAACCTTAACCAATGGTAGAGAATGATAACTGAGCAAGATAACTTGTGCTACTGCATTCTTACTTTGCAATACGTCAAGCGCCACTATGTGGCGGGGTACTTGCTAATAATAATAAAATAGACCTGATTAGCTTTTTAAATTGTGTCTGTATGTCATGCAGGAAGACCAATTGTCCACTGCCACGAAACAATACTTGGCATTGAAGAGAGAAAATGAAACACTTCAGACTAGACTGAAGAAGAAGACCAGGTTAGTGAATCGCAGACTTGTTTTATCCTGTGAATGGAACTAAATGTTATTGTGTATGTATGTGTGTGTGTGTGTGTGGTTCGATGTAGTGTCACTTCAATAAAATCTGGCAGTGAAAAGCTCCATCGAAGGGGCAGTTCCCTTGGCAACCAACAAGAGCTGTTTTCTCTTCAAAATGACACGAAGCTCCGAATGTTGAACTGCTCCTCTCCTGATTTTGATGCCAATGGACAGCCACAGCAAGGCTCTGACAGAATGGCTGACCAAACTAACAGAGAAAACCATGCAGAGGTCCTACATCTCTCTCCTGAAGCTAGCCTGAAGAAATCGAGAGTTCTCTCAAACTCGGTCCAAAGAAGCGACAGTGAGTCAAAGCAAGAAGATGGCGAGGAACAAGATGCCAAGGAGAAAGGTGACTCTGTATTTATAGAAAATGCGACCATTACGGATATGGATGAGGTCACCACGCCCTCCCATAAGACTTCTCCATCACGACCCTACTCGGAGCGATCCGTGTCTCTGAATAGCGCAGACGAAGGCAGTTTAGCAGCTCTCAACTCTTCTCGGGAAGACCGGGCGAGCACGATGCTGAGTGACATGAGCGGCAGCTGCTCCACGCTGCAGAACGAGCGGCAGGACGGAGAGATGGAGTCCAGCACAGAGCAATCCAAGCAGCGACTACAACAGCAGATATCCGTGAGCTTCAGGCAAGAGTTGCTCAACGTCAGTCAAGTCAAGACCGAGTCTAGGATCGGGGTTGAGGTCACCAAGCTGACTGAGTCTAATTTCAACCTGGTTCAGTTGCTCGGTCGATCTCTCCCCCATATAGTGCCCATCGTGCCTCTGACCAAGCGGGAGGTGAGGTGGGCGGGGCTGGATATAAATATGCATTATTTAATAGATGAGCAGTAATTTGTTGTTGTTGTTTTTTTTATGGAGAGCATCCAATTTATTTCCTCCATCTTTCTAGTATAAGCACAAATAGGGTATTTTTAACCCTTTGCGTACGATTGTCACGAATTCGTGACCGCCGTAACTTAACGCGCGCGTACGATGGTCACGAATCTGTGACACACCGGGTGCGTCAAGAAAATACGGCTGTCACGAATTCGTGACAAGCTCTTTCCCGTTTTGTTATTACAGTTACAGAGCGCGTAGCGCGCTAAAACTTTCAGTAGCTTACATAGTATACATTTTGCAATCTCTATTTTACAAAATAAGTCTTATAAAATAAGTATAACTTATATCAAGTGCACCAACTAAATAAGAAAAATTTTCTACACTTTGTGTCTAGCTATTTTCAAATAGAACATCTACTAAGAAGTAAAGGCCTAAAGTAGCTAGAAATAAGCAAACTAAAACTAGAACTTACACTTGGGTGTGATTTCTCCTTTCATAAAAATAAGCTAAAAAAATAGCTAACAAACTATGGCCTCCTCGATAATTCCAACTAAGTTTGTTCAAAATAACTCTATAAATTATAAACTAACTAATTACCATAGCTACAACGCTAGAGGCAGATTATTTGAGGCCTAACACAAAAGAAACACTCGCCCGTTTTCTTTTTCCACGTGTCGAACTCCACTGGTAAAACGTCGTCGTCTCGGGCAACTAATTGGTTTTACGGCGTGCGCGTATTTAATTACATAATTGCTCGCCGGCGTTCGTCCGCAAAGGGTTAAAACAAAACTTGAGAGAAGTCAAATCAAATATTTCTGAAATTCAAGAAGGGTTTCTCATTTCTATGAAATTGATGAAAATTTGTGTGGCATAGGTCACATGAAGGTCTTGATAATTTTCAGGGGGGATGGGGGCAAAAATCATTTTCAGGGAGGTGGACAATTCCCCTTTCAAATGGTTTAAAAAATCTCTTGTACAAGACTGTACCTCTTTTCATTGCTTCATTTTTCACTCTAAATGAAGAGCAGTATTACATCCAGTTGTGACAGAACAGCAATTGCTTGGGGGAATTTTATTTATTTAAAGTGATCCACCCAGACTTGTTTATTTGTGTATGTTGTGTGTAGGAATTGATCCCAGTGTTGCTGGGAGTCATTTCCCAGCAAACTGACGCCAAAGCCCGGGAACAACTCCTGCACATGATGTTCAACCTCATCAAGAAACCTGACAAAACTCAGAGGTCAGTTTTAAAAAAATAATAATAAAAAAATTAAAAAAATAATAATAAAATAAAGAAAATTGTAACGGAAATGTTTTCACTCTGTTGGATCTTTCTATGTCATTGTGTGGGATCTGGTTTAATGACTTAACCAGTAGCATACCGTATAACATCTTTGTTGTGTGTTGTACCCTCAGGCAAATCATCATGAGCAGCTGCATTGCGTTTGCCAAAATTTCAGGAACAGCCAAAGTGGAGTCGGAGCTCCTCCCGCAGATGTGGGAGCAGGTGAGAACTTTCTCCCGAGAAAAACTGAGCGTGTGCATGTGTGGTACATTGTTTGCAAAGTGTGGAATGTGTGTTATGAATACAACATTGTATACGTGTGTGTATGTTTCTATGGTCTCTGATGTGTGCACACACATTTATGTGTCACATTCTCGATCAGATTTTCGCCATGCATGTTTTGTTGTTTTCACCGTTTCTCTTTTCTCTCAGATTACTCACAAGCAATTTGAGCGAAGGTTACTGGTGGCTGAATCATGTGGAGTTCTAGCTCCGTACATTCCTGTGAGTCTAACTTAAGTAACTTTTTAAAAAAAATATTACTTTGAAGCTTTGGTTTGTTGTTATTGTTTTAATAGAGACAGTATTCAGTAATCATGTTTTAAGCTAAAGTGTCATTCAAAATATTACTACAAAATAATGACAAAATTAAAATAATAATATAATTATGTAGTAATTCAGTCATTCTCGGCTGAAATAATTATAATATTAGCAAATTTTCTAACAGCCAATATTGTTAATTAAAACTTAACCCGATGTTTCGATTTCTTGACCCCTGAAGAGGACTTCGGCAAGAAGTCAAAACGTCGGGTGAAGTTTTAATTAACAATATTGGCTGTTAGAACGAGAAAATTTGCTGTTATTAATAATTATAGTAATAATAATAATAATAACAATAGTATTTTTATTTCTTATGCATACTTTCTCCCTCTCTCTCCTTCCTTTTCTTTGCTCTTTCTCCAGCCGGAACTTCGTGGTTCTCTGGTCTTGTCCATGTTGAAGCAGATGCTATCGGAAGACAAGGCCGAGAGTGTGAGGCAGGCCATCGTCAAGTCCTTGGGCGTCACCGTAGCCTTCATCGACGACGAGGAGAAGTTCAAGCAGTGCTGGGAGCTGATGCTGCATGCTCTGCACGATCCTTCACAGCTGGTTGTTACGAGCACGTACGGCGTCCTGCTCCCAGCACTGGCTGCGTGGGCGTTTGAGCTGGGCACTCTGGAGAGTGAACTGGTCTCGTATTTCCTGCACCAGCTGCTCACTTGTATCAAGGTACAGTGCGTTCATTACATCTGCAACTTACGTAAATATCAGAATTAACTATTACACACCTCTCCCCACACCCTGAATTTTTTTTATATAGAAATGCTATTGTGTCGTTTGCTGTGATTTAAAAATCGACAACAAAGAACAAGTATGGATTTCTGAATTTTTAAAAACCAATTTGTGAACAGTATTGCACATGTATATGTGATGATGATAAAAATGATAATAATATAGTGCTGAAAGTTTTATTAATTTTTTTTTGGAAAGGGGTGGTGTGTGTGTGTGTGTGTGTGTGTGTGTGTGTGTGTGTGTGTGTGTGTGTGTGTGTGTGTGTGTGCATATGTAAGTAACTATGCACATGGACCTTGACTTGGAGACTCTATTACTTTGAAACTCCTGAACTAAGAATGATGTAGTTAATGTAGAACATTTGAGCAAGCTTGGACGTGCAAGCCATGTTTAACTATATCATTTTCTGTATGTGCAAGGACCTGTTGTCAAAAAAACAGCAACAACACTTTGTTTGTTTGTTCTTTGTGTTCATATTACAGCAAGTGTCTCGTACGGACGGAGAGAGTGGCACAGTGGAGCAGTCTCAGCATCACCTGCTGACCCTCACTCACCTGGTCCCCTGGCACTACGCCACCATCTTACAAACTGGTGAGACTTCTTCAATAAACCAAATCTTCTTTATTGATCACTATACATACATAGCTAGTGTCCAGAATGTGGTATTGAGGCTGGTTGTGTTATTGAGGCTGGTTGTGTTATTGAGGCTGGTTGTGTTATTGAGGCTGGTTGTGTTATTTGTACGTATAAGACTTGTAGAAGCAGTGGCATGGAGTTCAAAGATATGTCTCTTGTTGGCATATGTTTTGTAAAGTGTTGTACTGTGTGTTTGTTTGTGCACTCTTGGGTTGTTTGTGTGTAAACATTTGATTCATGTTTGTTTGTTTTATTTCAGGTCCCTACTGTGACGGTGGCCTGGATGTCAGTGTGGTTGAAAAAGGTGAGCCATCAAACCCCACCCATTTTAAGCATGTAATGTTTTCCTTATCTCCCTCTCTTCTC
>WLWD01000930.1_pt1 | contig 22434 bp, 20 predicted proteins | sample 6712731 | NCBI WGS metagenome assembly WLWD01 (sample SAMN12718690, study PRJNA576275) | sponge metagenome | isolation source: marine sponge | host: Mycale hentscheli | place: New Zealand: South Island, Marlborough, Capsize Point | collected 2014-11-01
TTCTACTCGTTTTTGTGTCTGCAGTGGGGGATGTTTGTTGCTTGCCTGGAGTGGACTGTGTTTGTGTGCACGCACACGCTGGGGTCTACCTGAAAACGAGCATTTGGAGCAGCCCCCTGGTGGGTCAAGCATGTCATGGACAACGGTAAGGTCAGCTAGCGATGTCTGCTGGTAGAGTATAAGATGTGCCCCTCAATAAAAACACATTAAGGGTGCTGGCACATCCAGCGCGTGCACTGTTAATTGAGTTCCCAGACCACGAGTTGTAGTTCGTGGCTAGCCTAAAAAAACACTCGCACGGAATTCCGCCTTCAACTTCCTTGGGTATAGTTAGCGATCTTACTCGATCTATTCTTACGCAATCCCTTGTGGTCTGTTATATATCTGGATCCTGGGTTTTATTTCAGGGCTGGTTTTATTCTGGCAGGTCTCTCTTTGGTGGTGGGTTATCAAGTTGTGGCCAATGGCTAGTAGAAGAGTCAGAGGAACAAAGAGGAAACAGCAACTTCTTGCTGCTAGGCACAAGAAAAGATGTAATCCCAGTAGAAGTTGATTCACACAAAAAAATAGTTCTAGCTACCTTAGCTACTTGTACACCAACTAACAATACACTGTCTGTCATCTGACAAAATTACTGGCAAAATCCTAAATATTCAATTGCACATCTGAGGAATTATTGACTCCTGTTGTAGTACATAATGTAACTATATCATTTAAATTAAAGTAAATTAAAGCTTTCTATAAGATATTTCTTTTACACCCATCCAATTTAAATCTAGAGGATTGATTGTGCATGTTTCAGTTCATTCCTTGAGACATGGAATAACAGAAACTGTAACACCAAAACTGGAGCCTGTCATGCACCGAACCACTGAAAGTACAGATTCACTGTTCTATCACTTCTGAATAGTCACACACTAAATATTGAAGAAATGAACCCAGTGAAACAGTGTTGGATTCCAATCGCAGGCCCCAGGGAAACAGTTAGAAGCTTGCTCAACAGTTCCTGGAAGGACAGGATGAAATGACGTGCAGCTAAATAGCCCACAAGCATTCTTCTATTGCATATACAGTGCTTCAGTGATATTGCTGGTGTGCAATGACCCCCCCCAATTATTCTTATTGAATTAAAAGTAAGGAAGGAATGAAACCAACAACTTGCCCTGTAATTTGATACACGCGCACACACAAACATAAACACAGCGCCGTAAAACCTGCAATATGTAACCACACTGCATGGAGTGAGTGACTCCAGTTTCTAGTGGCTGGAGAACAACAACGCCATCTCTCTGGTCAGTTATGTAACATTCCATTCCTTGGCTGAACGATTTTTAGTATCAGACAGACATTCCCAGAACTATAGTGAAGCTAATTAACAGCAGTGGCAATGTGTGCTTGTTGTTTTGGTGACGGTAACAAGATATCTGATGGTGTACCACTTGTAAATTTTCTAGAGCGGTCGTGTTGATGTTAACACACAAAGATTCACACATGCGCTCTTTGTGGTGGCGGAGTTGTGGTGTGAGAGACTTGTTATATGTGGCATGGAGGACAGGGAAGTGCCGGCAACTCTATGAACATGTATGGACTAACACATGTGATTAACAACGCAGAAAGACCCACCCAGTCTGTCACATCATACTGCTTGTAATGGCATGGACGCTGTCCAGTCAAGTTACTTTTTATTTTGTCCGAACAAATTTATCTCTTATTGGAACATTAATTGTCAGTTGGTAGGCAAAGAATGTAGTAAATGGGATTGAGCGGGTGTAAAGCGCCCAGGACATAAACGATTAATCAAGAGACAATCGAAGGACCAGCTATCTAACACACTACTCAATTCTAAGGCCTAGTTATCACCTAAGAACTAAGCTATGCACCAGACAGCATTTCTGTCACTACTAAGATGATTGCACAATATTGTTATATTCATTCACTGGTAGCTACTGTCAGAAAATACACAGCATCTAAACTGCTGGAGGGCAGACAATAAAGTCGTCTACACTATGCTCGCTGGGTACCTACGTAGCTACTGCTGCTAATGGACTGACAAGATATATAGTCGTCTAAACCTGAAATGTATTGGTGCTATAGTGTCCAGTTTCATGATATGTAGCTTGGAAAGAAAATTGTCATTCAAATAAGACACCAACTAAGTATATCTATTCGATTTTGATAGAAATATAGTGTTCAATGACAGAAATAAACCAGTTTGGACTGTAACCGAAAAGTAGTGTACTAACTTAATACATTGACCAAACAAGTTTAAATATACACACAACCAACCTAGAAATAATTATTACATCATATCTAACTCATTTGCTATGTATTGTTTTTAGTCACGTCCCTCATCTCTGCATCCCTCATCTCTGCCTCCCTCATCTCTGCCTCCCTCATCTCTGCCTCCCTCATCTCTGCCTCCCTCATCTCTGCCTCCCTCATCTCTGCCTCCCTCATCTCTGCCTCCCTCCACAGTGCTCTGTTCTTGTTAAGTTTGCCACATACACTGGTGAAATGTCTGTTGTACGGACTACCAATATCGAGTTAAGAGTTTCAACATGAGCACCATACATTGTGTGGTTATCTAACCCACCCATAATGTGGACATCACATTTTTTCATGGAAATTTATTTGTTTTTATGTCAGCAAGATAGGCGGAGTGATTGTTTTAATTAAAATTGAGTTCTTTTCCAGACAGATGAAAAGTTATATATTATAGTTTAATGTTATTTTAATAAAGTTAAGTTCAATTACCGTAAGCATTTAGCCAGACAATGGTCATTTAGTGGCTGGAGAGGCAACTAACTGCTTGTGTTTTGAAAATTGCAGTGGAATTGCCTCTTGTACCACCCTGGTTCCTAGTGGGACTTTCGTATTGGTAGAGAAGTTGTTAATTATTCACAGGAAGAGGTAGTCAGTTTCCAACAATTAAAGCCACCTGTTGCATCATCACCACTCAATGTAGAGCAGGTCTATTCCCTGGCCAAGAATGAAAATACTTTGGATGTTGGAACAGATTACACTTTGAGCATAATAAGCCGTAGGGGATTTTAGAATAGAATTGAAACATTCTTAGTTTGCAACGAGCAAGACACTCCTATATATTATACCGATGATTTTTAATCCTTTGTCATCTGCACGTGAGTGTAATAGTAGGTTGACTGAAATTACCTGTCTTCACCCAAAAATGAATACTAGCATGTGCCCCTTCATTAATATATTTCTATGGCGTTCAGTTATCTGAACACCTCTCGGTCCCAACGTGTTAGGACAACTGAAATCCTACTATATTAATAACAAAAGTCCTACTGTATCTACATAATATTTGTGGACACAGCACCGGATATTGTCTCGTTCCAAAAGGTGTCGACATCTTCATCACATCTGGTCCAAACACCGCATCTCTGGCTAGCTTTACAAGCCACCATTTCCCAATGCTGCTCTCTCTTTTGAGGTGACTGTTCATAGCCAGCACAGTTTCAATGGGAAGTATTTCACCCGTGGTCGATGACCCCTCAGATACAATGTTTGTGTATCTGACTGGTAGAGCAGTGGGAGGTGTATTTGTAATGGTGGGAAGAGGAGTGGGCAGAATTGGGGTAGTAGCAGGTGATGTTATAGAGGGAGCTAGAAGAGTTGGAGGTAGAGGTGAAGTAGCCAGTAATACTTGGTGTGAGTGGCTAGGATGAACAGTGGAGGAAGTGGGTTAATAGTGGAGCATGGAAATGCTGGTGATGGAGAGAGTGAATATTTACAAGGTGGAAACGAGGACACAGTGGAAAAAGTGGAAGAAACAGCAGAGAAAGAGGAAGATAACACTGATACAGAAGTAGAACTAGTTGAGGATGAGAAATAGGAAGGAAGGTTCATTAAAGAAGAAACATTGGAGAAATAGGAAGTAACACGACAGATCAAGGAAGTAGTATTGAATACAAACTGTTTAATTTGTGCCTCTTCTTCCTCCACTTTGGTCAACCTCTCCTTAAAATCCCAAAGGAGAGCAGCATGAACTTCATCTGCAAGAAAACAACTTCACACACAAAGCTTCTTTTGCTAGTAAATGTACAGTATACCTTGAGAATCTGAACTGTAAATAGTTTCTATATAGTGTTCACTATTTGTAGAGGAGGGGATCCATGGAAGTGGCAATGGACTGCTGTCACTTTCAGTTCTGGACTGAAGATTTTCTGAAAAAGCTAATATGTGACCCGCTCCGTGAAAATCGACCATTTGCAATAAATTATTGAAACGTGTAAAGCCGAAAAAAGCCGAAAATTTTTTTTTTCTGGATTAAAAAATTTTTTTTAACAGGGGTAAGTACAAGGGTTTTTCGACTTCTGTGCAAAATTTTAGCGTTAGTAGATAGCGTTTTCATACACTAAACTTACTTTGTCTTTTGAAGCGGTCCGTGAACGAACTTATAAAAAAACGTCATCACAGAGTCCCCATAACAACTCCCGCGAAATAGCTCCAGCCTAATAGTGTCGACCAATATGGCAGAGAGAATAGCTAACACTACAAACCTTCTGGGTGCTGAAAGCTTGCGCTACAACATATCCAGTTAGTGAACAAGAAGGCCAAAAGGCTAGAAATCTTAGAGAACGTGGTTTGAGTAAACAAACGGCCATTTTCCCCCCGGCAAATGTGGGCGTAACCGTGATGCGGAGAAATTTACGGACTTTAGGCGTCTTGCTGTAAAGTGATTTTTCTCATAAAAACAAACGGTTAATTGGTGAAAACGCGTGTAGTGTTTTTGTTTGTATCTTTGCGGAGAAGCGTCGGAGAAAAACGCTTAAGGGCTCATCGTACTTCCTGATAAATTTTGGGCTTACTGAAGCTAAAAAATGAATTTTCATTTTTTTTTGCAAATGGTCGATTTTCTGGGAGCCGGTCACATATGTGTCCTGTGAAAACATAACAAGGTTGGAGTGTATCAATTCCATAGCAAACCACTTGAGGTTAAACCTTTCAAAGAAGGTACTTGAAATTAACCACACCTGAATAGAGACTAAGTTTGTTTACACTTGGACTTGCTAGCAGCTAGCCCAGAAATGTACATACATTTCCCACAACTGTATTTTCACCTTAATTACATCTTTGGGCACATAGAAATCAATAAAAAACAACAACTACATATATTTATCAAAGGCTCATACAAGTTGAGTTGGCCAGAAAATAACTTGAATAACTTTTGAACCAAAACAGCTACTCATCCAGGGTTTGCACCATTAGAAAGCTGTATTCTTGATCAACAAATCCAGATTTGAATTCACAAAGAAGTTGGATAGCTTAATTATTCATAAATCTGTTCATCTGCTATCTGACAGTTTATGAACTTCCTCTGCAAGATATTTTAATATCACTACTAAATTATAGGAGGAGTGTATGTGATAATATTTTAGTGTGTAGGAGGAGAGTGCGTATACGGGTGATGATATTTCAGTGTGTAGGAGGAGAGTGACTGTTTTTTCGACTATACATCAAGATTAGTAATGAACATATTATAACAGGTAAGAACATTTTTGCTGATCACCATAAAAATGCACACACTAACTAATGCTGATTGTCTATGTTTATCATTATGAAGTTATGGGTGTATTTAGTGCTACATTATTATATAAGTTATTATAGTCCACTGTCACCCATGACTTCATAGTGATTATAACATACTGATGATTCCTAATAAGGATGAAACAATCACATCATAGTTGTCATTTCAGTGGCTATTTAATTAGGGTCAGAATTAGGGGGAATGAATAAGTGGGTTAGAATTTCTTGCAGAAGTACATATGTACTCTCATTCTAGATGTGAGAGGACAATGTGACACATTTTAGTGGTCTGTGGTAGAGGTATAAATATCTTGTAAGCTCAGCTATAACCATAGAGAGTTGTGTGTATGTGTTTGTGTCTTTTTTTGTGTGAGGAATAATTTTTTTCAGCTAAGTAAGGTCAGTCTAGAGGTCATTCAGCATGAGAGGTCATACTGATGAAGCTTACAAATTGCAGCTGTTTGAGAATGTTGCCCAAATTACAGTTATATGAATAGACTGGGTGAGCTTGTTTCAATAAGAAATAGTAATAATTTTAGTTTAGAAAAGAGAGAGTATTTGTATATTGTATACACACACCACATGGGGTGTGTGTATATATGTGTGTGGTGTGTGTGTGTATATGTGGAGTGTGTGTTGTGATAGTGGTGTGAATATGTGTTTGTGTGAAGATAAATTAATTGTGGTGCAGTAAGAAAGTAGAGGCCATTCTTAGATGTGCATATGGGGTTACAGGTTGAGGTGTAAATATCTTGTGAGTGTTAAAATTTTAGTTAGTGAAGTCAGCCAGCTTAAGAGGTCATCTTGATGAGAGGTCATTCCTGCCAGCCAAATTGCAGCTGTTATGTACCTAAGGAGCTCCTAAAGCAGCTGTTAGCTGTAGAAGATCAATGAATTAGCAAAAAATGAGTTTCCTTTACAACTGCACCTTAAGTACTTTTTGAGTATTTTATTAATGGCTGGATGTTTCTTCATAATAATTTTCTAACTAATGTGTGTACTAGTTAAAATTTTGATGTTGTTAGTGTTGTTGTTGTTGTGTGTGTGTATGTGTATGAACTCAGACCAACTACAATTTGCAAGTATAAATAGACTCAGGAATTGACAAATAGTTGGAGGAAGTGAAGGTAGCTGCAATCAGTGGTGGGTGCATGATTTGGAGGTTAGTCACTTTGTGAGAGGTCATTCATTGAAGTTTTAGTGTAATACATGTCACACCCAATGAAACTTATAAAGAATGAAGAATAGAAATTCTCCAGCCACAAACATGAGTAAACATACCACAGTGTAGACAACAAGAATGTATTAGTGTTATTCAGAGGAATTCTGGCCTCACCTGTGTCATCCAGTCCAAAAGTTGACCTCATCACTGAGTGGACCAAGTCAGGATACAGAAATATACTCAAGTTATTGCTAGTTGTGTGGGCGACCATTAGCTACTAGGTTCAAACCACTTATATGGTCTATAATTTATATTTTTAATATTTTAATGAAAATTTACAGCTGCAACAAAAATTAAAACTTTGACAATGTGCAAATTCAATGTCCAATTTGAAATATGGGATACATTATCAACTGCGATATATAAAATGTGAAAATGCAATACAATGAGTGTTTTCAAATGTATGTCCAAGTAGTGCTGACAGACCTCAATCCATAATTCTATTACAAAAAAAAACAATAACACAAATACTACAACAATAACAATATACTTACTGGAACTGTTGCTGTATTTTATCTGCCACATCATTACATTCTGTTTCGTACAATACAGTAACAAAATCCTTGAGAGCTGCGTGTTCAGATGAAAAGACTTCACGAATGTTGTCTAAGAGAATCCTTGCTTTGTCTTCGTCAATCAGGTCTCTACGCTGACAAAGTTGTCTATTGGTATAACATGATATGAGTCCAATACTGTAGCAGTGATCAGCTACTGTCATAACACAAGGCGTCACTGAGCGAACCAAGTCAGTATACACTCTCAGAAATATACTCAAGTTGTTGCCACCTAATAATAAAACATTTTCAATAATACTAGCTAAATACAAATAACTTGACTTACATTCAGAGATTTCTACTGCAGGATCTTTCTTTTCATATTTCTAATACAAAATATATGAGAGTTAGTAAATACAAGTTAGACTACATAGTCTATTTCTACATACCTGTCCATACCAAATGAGGTGTCTATTGGTGAGTACAACTGCTTGAGGGTTGTCTGGATTGAAGAGACATTTCATGACTTCGGGGACAGAGTGCACTCCATCAACGATCCCGAGATGATTTCCTCCTTCATGTGAACGACAGTCAAAGGCAAACTGGTAGTCCATGTAGCTGTTGTAGTTCATTCTGGAACTGGCCTTCTTTAGAGTGTCCTCTATTTCTTGTTTTAAAGCAGTACATTTATGGTGAATGGAGTCTTGGAATGTAGGATCACATGAAACTACCATTTCAAAATATTTAGATCGAGATACAAATGTTACACGAAGTATATTAGATCCGTACAAAAAGGTCACCATGTTTTTCTTGACACCTTCTCTGATGAAAGTGAAGGACTTGTTAGATATGAGACAAGCCATGGAAGCAGAAAAGAGTCCCATAGGAGTAAACCCACTACTGAAGAACATCAACAGAGGCTCCACCAAACATGACCTACAGGATTCTTTGTGGAATAGGTCAAGTTCCTTTGCACTTGTGTTTTCTAACACGCAAGGTATGATGTACTCTTTCTCCTCTTCTAAGACTGACTTAGAATATTCAACTGACACAATCTCAGCTATAATGTGAAGATATGCAAGCAAGGCTACCAGCTGCTCTGGTGGAATGACATCTCCTGAAATTTTAGATGTGGCCGATTTCAAATCTTTCATAGTGAATCGACCTGTCTTCCTGAATCTCTTGGATTTAGCCTGACCTACACTATCAAAGCTCATGGCTTTGAGAATGACACCAGTGATACTGTCATACACTACCTGGGTGTCTATGATGACCAGGTCTTCTAAACAAGGCACGCTGGGGAAGTACATCAGAACACCAGCATGGTGGTGAAGAAACCACAGAGCTACTTTAGTCTCATAGAGTGTCATATTCAAGGCATTGGACAAGGCCAAGCAGGTCTCCATGCTGACTGTCCTCACCTCTCTCATGCGAAGACACAAGCTGAACAGAAGCCACACAGCTGGAATCTTCAGCTTCTTAAAGTGTTTCTCCATGGCATTCTCCAGTAGCTGATGCAAGTGATGGATTTCTTCTACTCCGCCTTTCATGTTGTCCAAAGAAACAACAAGCTTGTCTTGCGAGCAGAACTGCACTATGCCATTTTCGTAGAAGTCTGTGTCTTGAACCACCTTTTGAAGCTGTGAGTCGACTGTAGCGACGTCTTCCTCAGAAACTTGATCTTTGTGAGTGCCCACTATATACACTACTGACTTGGAGGACTCAAGTATCTCACCAATGATGGGCAAGTTGTCTGCTCCTGGTAGAGGTTGAAGATGGGCGGAGGAACTGAAACAAGACACACTGGCCAGGGTGCGCAAAAGCATCTCTTGCAGAGTAAACTCAGAGTTCTCTGGTGCAGTTGTCTCCCCTGAAGCTCTCTGATAAAAGACTCGATACTCCTCGTCTAACTTGAACTTGTAGCTAAAGAACAGCAAGTAGAGGCCAGGTCCTGTGGTGAGTGCTGGTAGCATGTCCATCAGCTCAGGCTGCCCTCCAGTGTCCTCCATTCTCAAGAAAGCTTTGAAAGAATGCTTCATATTTTCTGCAAACTGTGATTGCCTTGAAACTCTCTCGTATATGGCAGCTATTTCAGAATAATCTTGTGATGTTACCATCTCATCGGCTAGTTGGACATGTGTTGGTGAGTGAGGTGAGGATTTATTTTGTCTGGACTGTTTCAATGTTGGTTGTGGTGGTTTTTCCACAAGGTGAGACTGCTCTGTACTGCTAGCCTGACTGACCTCTGCCATTGTTGCAATATCTCCATGGGGACGAGCTGCAGTCTCAGAAGTGAATTTAGTCTCCAGACCTTTTCTAAGACTATGAAGGAGTAGAGATGCTTCTTCAGTGAGATTCTGTACAATGGTCCAGTTTGTTCCCTTATCTGCTGTAGTTGTATCAGACGTGCCTTGGACTAGCATATTAGAACAACACTCCACTGTGCCTGTACTGCCATGAATCTGTTCCTCTTCTTTGGCTGACATAAGATCTATGATCTCTTTCGTAACGCGACGGCGAGTTGTAGTCTTGCCTTGTCGTGGTGGACCAAGAAACATAAGCTTTAAAGACGGAAGCTCCAGAACCTCCTTGGAAACAATGAAGTGTTTGTATGCTGCTTCATACTTGTAGTCATCTATCACATAAAATAAAAAATAAGTCCATTTTTTGGAGAACAGATAGTAAAGAGAACTACTTTAATGAACCCAAAACCTGATACAGACACTGGGATTTCTTGCTCAAATGAAGTGGTTTCCAAAGAAAATATCCCCTTTCTTAAACTATGTAACTCTCCTATTGAGTATGCACTAATGACTCTTGACACAACTTTTATTATTCACACTGGTAATAGCTCACACACTCCTGTGCTTTGATGCCTTTTGTAGTGACTTCTAGCTAATGAAGTAGCACTTGATTATTACTCCTAAAGCTGTGAGTTTACAGTAGTCCTATAATTACAAGTGATATAGTTGCACAGGTTTTACTCTACAATAACCCACACACTCCTATGCTTCTACCCTCAGCTAGCTCCAGCAATAGGAGTGTGGGCAGCTGGTTTTATAGCCTGTAGCTAAGCCAGTAGAAGCAGCTGCCAGTGCACCAGCTGCAATTTAGCTCAGACATTCTCAGCTAATAATTACATATCATACTTTCTTCTAGAGAGAAGCTGCTATTTGCATACACTAACCTGACAGAGTTCCTTTATACACTCGATCTTGAATAGCAACCAGTAACTGTCCAGTAGACAAGACTGCAGTAGCTATGTATCCACCATTATGCTTCTGACCTGGTCCATCTCCCTCACTAGTAGTCTCAATCCACTTCTCTGTCTTGGTGGAATAAATTCTAACCTTAGAATATCCATCCATGCCAATTAGATTCGATAAGGAAGAGGCTATAGCGCAGGTGTAAGTAGGTATGGTTACTGTCCTCCATATTGTTAGTGGAGTTGTCCTGCCATTACTAGCAGATGCTATGAGGGACTCTAGAGTGCATATAAATAGAGTCTTGCTCTTGAAAGCTCCTCCTGTGAAGTAGAAGTTGCCTTCATGGAATGTTGATCGCATGATCCAGCATGAAGAAGGAAGTGAGTCTGCAGTCGTCCAATGGTCGTTGAGTAGAACTTCCACTACGTCCAAGTCCTCTTCATGTGAGCCACGCCCACCAGCCACGACCAGGACCTCTGGTGATCCTCCACTAACTGATGATGCCCAGTAGCGAGGAGTAGGCATGGCACGTAGCGATGGCTTCCAGTCTAGACCAGTAGTACTAGTCAACAGAGCGTTATTGAGTTCAAGAGTGGAGGGATGACATCCACCAACCAATACAAACTTAGACTGGTAGGTAGTTAGGGACGACCAGTCATATGGTGCAGGAGTAGTAGTCCATGAGTGAAGGTCAGTAGAGATGTGAAGTCTGCTATAACGATCCAGTATTATTACTGTATTCTGTAGTACTGCACATTGTTCAGGCCCGACATTCTCACTCCAGGTATGGCAGTGTTCCCAGTGAAGTGAGGCTTGAGGATGGAGATCTCTCTAAATGCAAATAAATAAAAATATATATTTAAATTACAAGTAAACAAACAAACAAAAAGCATTAATTATTTATGTATATAAACACACGGACTTCATGTTTGATCAACAAATACAAATTAAAAACAAACACACAAACACATTGATTCCAATATAAGCAATGAATACGCCATATAAATAATATAAATTTTGTAAACTGTAGATAAACACATATAGAGAAATGGACATGCATACTAACAATACCAACTCTATAACATACAAAGACATAAACACACACTTTCTTACACAATGCTTAGATACATAAACATAACATGACATTAAAAATTATAGTTCGCAATAGTACTGAAATAGAAAAAATAAACACACAAACATACACTTTCTTACACAATGCTTAGATACATAAACATAATGTGATATTAAAAATAACAGAGTTAGCAACAGTACTGAAATAGAAAAAATAAACACACAAACGTACAATAAAGAAAAGTATCTTTTTTTTACATAAACATAGCGTAAATATAATATAGTTAGCAACATTACTAAAAAAACACACACACACACAAACATACAATAAAAAGAAAAGTGTCTTTTTTTCCGTGTATTTTAGCTCAGAAAAAAGTTTTGAATTTAATTTAACATAACAATTGGTGAGTGCAAAGATAAAAAAGAGTGCAGTACAAGTCAACTTTAGAGAATGTTATTACATCGTTAGAGAGTATGTTATCACATCGACAGAGACTATGTTATCACATTGTCAGAGACTACCATATTACATCGTCAGAGAGCGCGATATCACATCGTCAGAAAGTATGTTATCACATCGACAGAGAGTATGTTATCACATCGTCAGAGAGTATGTTATCACATTGTCAGAAAGTATGTTATCACATCGACAGAGAGTATGTTATCACATCGACAGAGAGTATGTTATCACATCGTCAGAGAGTATGTTATCACATCGTCAGAGAGTATGTTATCACAATGTAAGAGAATATGTTATCACATCGTCAGAGAGTATGTTATCACATTGTCAGAGACTATGGTATCACGTCCTAACTACTGATGTTTCCTAGATGTTAGGACCATGGCTGGATTAGATAATTTTAAAAATTAGAGGAACTACTGCAGCTGGCAAAGGGCCTACCAAGTGGGAACCTGGTTAGAGTGGTGTGTTTGTCAGAAATTAAGTCTGTCTGCTTAGTAAAAAATAAAGCAAGATTTTTGTACGAGCTGGTTTGTGCGTCATCCAAAAGCACTGAATTGGGAGTATAAGGCTTTAGCTTGCTGATATAGCTTTGGAAGATTTTCTAGCTTTTAGCAGTAAATTGAAAGAAAAGTTTGACAAATTTTATTAGTGTTTTATGTAAGCAGTATTTGAAACTAGGCCAAAGCAGTATTGAAACTAAGCCAAAACAGTAACAAAATGCTGAAGAAAAAGCTGCTTACTCTCATTCTATGACTGTTTGGAATTTGCTTAGGATAGTCACTGTGCTACATGTATATAAAAATTGCCAACACGTAAACATACATTAAATACAAACATACAACATTAAAATACACAAGCATACAATTGTTATAAACACTGTAAGAAACTGTAAATAACAAGCACAGCAATATAAATACACAACTTACTGTATTTCTGGAACAAACTAGACTTCAAATAGCAAAAGTAAAATAGACAATTACAAACTATAGGAAAAAACGAGGGAAAGCAATGTATGAGAGTCCTCTCATAAAAATGCACCAGCAAATAAAAAAAAGAGAGGGAAACTCATGTCTGAGCATGCTCATAAAGGCAGCATCTGAAAAAAAAGGGGGGGAAAGTCAAGTCTGAGCATGCTCATAAAAGGCACCAGCATCTGAAAAAAAGAGGGAAAGTCATGTCTGAGCACGCTCATAAAGGCACCAGCATCTGAAAAAAAAAAAAGAGAGAGGGAACTCCTGTCTGGGCATGCTCATAAAAGGCACCAGAGAGTGGAAAGTAAAGAGAGGTTTAAAATATGCACAAAACATGTCCACTATTGCAACAAAAAAAACAAAACAAACAAAAAAAAAAACAACAAAAAAAATTAATTTTCAACTATTTTTCTAATTGGATTTATTGAAATGTAGTTTTTGCCCACACCTTAGTTTTGACTTAAATCACTTGCCCTCGCTTTGGCTCAAAACTAGAAAATCATTTTAAGGAGCTATCACAAGCAATGCTTACACAAGTGACTTAATTGAGCCCTTAACTACAAAAAACAAAAACAAAAAACAACAACAATAAAAACCACTTGTGGTTTAGTTGACTTATTTTGAACTTGTCTAGAGTTTACTGATTGAGGTCTGTTGTCCTGACCTACACTTGGATGCAGTTGGGAAAGAGTTCTACTCTGATACTATCAAGGTTGGTGGCAAGCTCACTCTTACAATACAAGTAACAAAATAGTACAATTGAAAGAAGCTTCAGTTCTGCAAATGTCTAAATATGGCTGCACAAAAGAATGCATCAAGCAAGGCTGTATGTTTCTCAATGTTTACAAAAGAACAGATGGTGGGTGTGTGTTCCAATTAGAGTTAATGAATTGTACAAAAAAACACCAGTGGACTGAGGAGTAGTAAGACAAATTGAGTTGGTGTGGCCATTATAACCACATCCACTTGATCACACCCACTCATTCATTGAATTAATGAATTGGATTGATAAAAAAGAGAAAGTAGAAGCTTATTTTTTGTCAAATGAATCAAACATTTTTAGTCTATGCTGCTTATTTGTACTGGTATCTAACATAGCTCCTCCCACTTTGTAAAAGTTATCTACATCCCTGATTAGATATGCAAACACTGGATCTAGTAATTAGATAAATAGACACTGGATCTAATAATGAATTCAGCAACTACATAAATACTGGATCTAATAAATAAGCAAACACTGAATCTTGCAATCAGACAATAAACAAACACTGATCTGGTAGACTAATCTGGTTTTAATGAACAAACCATAATTTGGTAACTAGCCAATACTTCTAGAAAACCCAACCCAGTAGCTACGGGCGCTCACCTCCTTACGAAGTTGAGGCTGACCTTCCGCCATGCATTATCTTTTCCTGCCGCCGTCTTCAAGAATGGAGGCCTCCCCTACGCTACTTAGATTCCTACTTTAAATATCCGGACTGGACCCCACCCAAAATACGGTATTTTACTGGATTTGCCAAGTATACAAGGGGGACTGTTTTCCTAATCGCTGCTGCTGCAAGGTAAGTTAGCTAAATAAGGAAAGGATCGTGTTGCTGCTGGTGCGTGTGGAGGTGCTTGGGAGAGAAGGAAAAAACTTCAAGGTTTTGGCTGCATCCAGTGCTAAAGCCATTTGAAGAAGTCGATCTACTATGGATGTACATATTCAACTGCCCTGCAAGATAGAAATACTCTTCATTGTCATAGTTGTGAGTTTATGCTAACCAATGTAAAGAAGGCTGAAAATAAATTGTAATATGCTGTTGGTACTAGTAACTTCTAGTAGTAGTAATGATGTTATAAACTAGCAAGCACCTTGCCACACAGTGGCACTTGATGCACTAACTTTTGCAAGTTAGGAATGCAGTAGCATAAAGTATTTTTATCCATGGTTTCCCTCTCCTCTCTCTTTTTTCCTGAGCCATCTCAGTTTTTCTTATTCTTCTCGTCAGCTCATGGGTTCCCTTCTCTTCCTTTGTCTATCTCTCTTGCTTCTCTGTATCTCTTGTCCTTTTATAAAACCTTGGTTTCCTTATCGCCTTCTACTGAATGTGATGACGCTTGCCTCGTGGCACTTGGTGTGCTAATTTTAGTAATTTAGAAATGCTTTAGCACAATTATTTTTATTTTTTAAATATCTTTATATATTTGAAAGAGTAAGAGAGCTAGTGTATATCATGAGTATTTATAGAAGTGTGTGTGTGCGTTGGTATAACTAGTGATGTGCTTGAGCACAAATGGTGAGCGAGCCTAAAACTACACTATTGTTAAATGATTGATTTTAACTTCTAACACTCAAGCTACTAAGGATTCCGTTTAGTGAAGTTTGGTTCAGGTTGGAGCGAGAGGTGTTCAGATAACTGAAAAAACTGAACACCATAGGAAATGTATTATAACTGAACACCATAGGAAATGTATTATAACTGAACACCATAGGAAATGTATTATAAGTGAACACCATAGGAAATGTATTATAACTGAACACCATAGGAAATGTATTATAACTGAACACCATAGGAAATGTATTATAACTGAGCACTATAGGGAATGTATTATAACTGAACACCATAGGAAATGTATTATAACTGAGCACTATAGGGAATGTATTATAACTGAACACCATAGGAAATGTATTATAACTGAACACCATAGGAAATGTATTATAACTGAACACCATAGGAAATGTATTATAAGTGAACACCATAGGAAATGTATTATAAGTGAACACCATAGGAAATGTATTATAACTGAGCACCATAGGAAATGTATTATAACTGTATTACTGAACACATAGGTAAATGTATTATAACTGAACACCATAGGAAATGTATTATAACTGAACACCATAGGAAATGTATTATAACTGAACACCATAGGAAATGTATTATAACTGAACACCATAGGAAATGTATTATAACTGAACACCATAGGAAATGTATTATAACTGAACACCATAGGAAATGTATTATAACTGAACACCATAGGAAATGTATTATAACTGAACACCATAGGAAATGTATTATAACTGAACACCATAGGAAATGTATTATAACTGAACACCATAGGAAATGTATTATAACTGAACACCATAGGAAATGTATTATAACTGAACACCATAGGGAATGTATTATAACTGATCACCATAGGAAATGTATTATAACTGAACACCATAGGAAATGTATTGTAACTGAACACCATAGGAAATGTATTATAACTGAACACCATAGGAAATGTATTATAACTGATCACCATAGGAAATGTATTATAACTGAACACCATAGGAAATGTATTATAACTGAACACCATAGGAAATGTATTATAACTGAACACCATAGGAAATGTATTATAACTGAACACCATAGGGAATGTATTATAACTGAATACCATAGGAAATGTATTATAACTGAACACCATAGGAAATGTATTATAACTGAACACCATAGGAAATGTATTATAACTGATCACAATAGGAAATGTATTATAACTGAATAACATAGGATATGTATTATGACTGAAGTTCTATTGTGCTTCTATTCAAGTTTGTACAGGAATGTATGTATGTGTGTTTGTGTGCGGACAATATTTAAAATCCAATCTTAGTAGTTGAGATTGTGTATAATATTATTGATTCGTATAATGACACAATTTCTACAACAATGGTTATATGTTGGTAAGGTGCAGTTCATTGTGAAAGTATTTGTTTTAATGTGAACTGATTATATTTGATAGAGATTAGGTCTTCCGACTTATACAGCATCCTTCACATGTGGCCAATATTCCAGCAACACTGAAGAGTCTCTCCACAGGAGCTGAAGATACTGGAATGCAAAGGTAATTAGTGAATGGGATGACAGGGGCACAGAGTGTAGTTGTATGTATGTTGGAAATGTGTGTGTCATTTTAGTGTGTAGAGGAGTGTATGTATGTGTGTGAATATGTGATAATTGGCGAGCGAGCGTAGCGAGCGAGACACTTACAGGGGTAACACAATTGAAAATCGGGGATGTTTGTTTATCAGTATATATGGACGTACGTATGTCATTTTGTACTTTGACCCTCGCGTATTTTTGTGTTCACTCCGCGTTCGACCCCGTCCCAAACTTCACTAAACAGTATCCTCTGGTTTAGCGACCATTACCCGTATCACCTTAGAAATTGAATTGTGTGTACCGCTTTGAATTATTTTGCGTGTGCAGTTAAAACTCTAAAACTTATGGGAGTTCCATTTCTATTCAAGTTAGTCGCTATTTGTCACAGTTATAAGCCCTACTCAACAGCATTTTTTACTGGAAAATTCATTGTTACCACAACAAACCACGAAGGTAAGTCTTGCGTAGGTATGTTCAGTTGTGTGAAAGTATTGTGCGTTACAACTACTATTAAGAATATCACAAAGAAAATTTTCAATAACGTGACTTGATTTTGTTGCTTCTCTTTCAATTCAAACAGTTGAGGGGAGTGGTTATTATGGCATTGAATCCCCTTTACCGTATATGCTTAATTATTTAACAAGTCGACTTTATTTTAGTAGTTTGAATAACAATAGTGTAGTTTAAGGCTCGCTCGCCATTTGTGCTCAAGCACACCACTTGTTTAGAAAGTGTGTGTATGTGTATGTATTATGGTATGTTAGGTGTTAAGTATATAGATGTAGGTGTGTATGATCGAGGTAGTCTATAAATAATATAGTAATGTGTGGATATAATGTTTTGTAAGGGATATGTGTTTGTGTGAGTTAGATGTGAGGGAAATGTGAAGTTACTGAGTGTGCATGTGCAGTGACTCCCTGGCCACTTCTGTGAACTCATACCTTAAAAAAAAAAGAAAAGCAGCTGTACTAACAAAGAGCCAGAGCTTACCTCCTTATAGTAATAGCACATCCCTATCAAAAATTCTTCTCAAGATCTTGCCAAGAATCTTGATAAGAACAGTGCAAGATTCATGTACAAGAATCTTATAAGATTCATGCCCAAAAATGGGACAAGAATCTTGCAAGAATACTACTAAGATTCATGCAAAAACCTTACAAGTTTTTTTGCAAGATTATTAAAGATTCCTGCCAGAACCTTACGAAATCTGATAAGATTCATGCAAGAATCTTGCAAGATTTAACAAGACTCGTGCAAGAACCATACAAGATCTAATAAGACTCTTGCAAGAACTTTACAAGATCTAATAAGACTCCTGCAAGAACCTTACAAGTCCTAACAATGCAAGAACCTTACAAGATCTAACAATGCAAGAACCTTACAAGATCTCACAAGACTCATGCAAGAACCTTGCAGGAACCTTTCAAGATGTAATAAACTCGTGCAAGAACCTTTCAAGATCTAATAAGACTCGTGCAAGATCTAATAAGACTCCTGCAAGAACCTTGCAAGATCTAACAAGACTCGTGCAAGAACCTTGCAAGATCTAATAAGACTCCTGCAAGAACCTTACAAGATCTAACAAGACTCCTGCAAGAACCTTGCAAGATCTAATAAGACTCGTGCTAGAAACTTACAAGATCTAATAAGACTCGTGCTAGAAACTTACAAGATCTAACAAGATTCGTGCAAGAACCTTTCAAGATCTAATAAGACTCGTGCTAGAAACTTACAAGATCTAATAAGACTCGTGCTAGAAACTTACAAGATCTAATAAGACTCCTGCAAGAACCTTACAATATCTAACAAGACTCCCGCAAGAATCTTACAAGATCTAATAAGATTCCTGCAAGAACCTTACATTCATGCAAGAACCTTACAAGATCTAACAAGACTCGTGCAAGAACCTTTCAAGATTTAATAAGACTCGTGCTAGAAACTTACAAGATCTAATAAGACTCCTGCAAGAACCTTACAAGATCTAACAATGCAAGAACCTTACAAGATCTAACAAGACTCCCGCAAGAATCTTACAAGATCTAATAAGATTCCTGCAAAAGCCTTACTAGACTCATGCAAGAACCTTACAAGATCTAACAAGACTCAAGACTCCTGCAAGAACCTTACAAGATCTGACAAGACTCCCGCAAGAACCTTACAAGATCTAACAAGACTCAAGACTCCTGCAAGAACCTTACAAGATCTGACAAGACTCCTGCAAGAACCTTACAAGATCTAGTAAGACTCATGCAAGAACATTACAAGATCTAATAAGACTCATGCAAGAACCTTATAAGATCTAACAAGAGATCTAACAAGACTCATGCAAGAACCTTATAAGATCTAATAAGATTCCTGCAAGAACCTTACAAGATCTGACAAGACTCCCGCAAGAACCTTACAAGACTCATGCAAGAACCTTACAAGATCTAATAAGACTCCTACAAGAACATTACAAGATCTAATAAGACTTCATGTTAGAACCTTTCAAGATCTAGTAAGACTCCTGCAAGAACCTTACAGGATCTAATAAGACTTCATGCAAGAACCTTTCAAGATCTAACTGCAAGAACCTTACAGGATCTAATAAGACTTCATGCAAGAACCTTTCAAGATCTAACTGCAAGAACCTTACAGGATCTAATAAGACTTCATGCAAGAACCTTTCAAGATCTAATAAGACTCCTGCAAGAACCTTACAGGATCTAATAAGACTTCATGCAAGACCCTTACAAGATCTAATAAGACTCCTACAAGAACATTACAAGATCTAATAAGACTCCTGCAAGAACCTTACAAGATCTAACAATAATGATTTTGTACAAGTCTTACACAAAACCAATGACTTGTGATCACTTGTACAAACTAAAATTAAATATAATTGTAATTCAAAAGCGAAATTTTCTGTTTGAGATAAATACGTTAAAAAAAGTAGGAAAAGTTTTGGGACAAAAGTCATATGAATTAGATAATAAATTGTTAATTGATTTTACTCTTTAACTGAAGTTTTTTCTTTAACTGAATCTTTTTCTTCTTCTTTTTTTCTTTTTTCATCTCGTTTGAATCTCTACATTTTTATTTGCTTTAGCTGTCAGTGTCTTTATATTATAACGGTCTACTCTGAACTTCATGTCTACGGCTTGTAATAGCTCTTCTACTCTTTTGTGATCCAATGCAGGTTTAGTGCTTTTCGGGGACTTTGACTTGAATAGTAGTGAAGTGGACATCTCTTGTTTAGTGAACAAGATATCCATCCCCTGTAGAGCGAATTGGTATGGATCCCTTGCAGCCAATCGCTGCAATTTTTTTTCGTTCTCACTCTCTTCTGACTTAATTGTGGAAGTAGATGGATATTCTTCTTTATAGCAAGATTTTATGCTTTTCTGTAATTCGTTTATTTTTTAATCAAACGCCTGAAATTGGTTCTTCAATTCTTTAATTAAATTAACAAGGAGGTCCTGCAAATACAAAAATATGACAAACATTATAATAGTACTTTAGTCAAACATAATAGCACCATCTACCAAATGAGTCTTGTACCACAGAAATGTGTGATTACAGTGCATCCTCACTTATCCGAACCCCTTTGTGCACAAGAAAATTTGTTGCTGTTCAAATAAGTAAAAAATTCGGATAAGTGAAATACATAAAGTGTATTACAAATAAGGAATGTGTCTTAATTCCTCATGAATATAATTAACTTTTCATGAATATCATAATTTGGGTAGTTCAGATATTCGAGGATTCGGATAAGTGAGGTTCGGATAAGCGAGGATGCACTGTATAATCAAATTATATGATGTAACTGAAATACCACAAAACACAAATTTAACCAAGGGATTGGGCAATATTTTGTGTGTCACAATACGATAATGCTAACTTATTATGATTATAAAAGTTCGAAAATTTGATATCATTTAGTATTTCTCCCTCACCTACAGGTTTGGTAGGTTGCAGGTTCGGTAAGCTGATATTATTATTATATATGTAACCCACTGGTTCTGGGTTCTGAAAAAAATTTTACACATATTTCCAAGATGACCACCAATAAATTCCTCCCTCCCACACACCATAATATTATATGAAGTCCTAGAAATACACAACACAGTCCAACTAACCTTTTCAAAATTATCTAGTGTAGTTTCTTTAATGTCATTTTCACCTGGTGGCATCTAATACCCAGATAGTTTTCAATATATTGTAATATTTTCTTTTTCATTTTGCACATGCTAGTAACTGAAATTTGACAGTTAGTTTTCCTTACTTTTCTAGTAATCTTTGTAGGTATCTCTTCCTCAGAATCAGACGTAGATAAACATCTCTTCCTGCTTTCTTCCTCATCTTCAGAGTCATCCTCAATACACGTAGGAATGTCAGCATCATACTGAAACAATTATTAAGAGAGATAAAAGGTGTAAAATACCTTACTTCAAATATATACCTTTGCCTTTTTTAGGATTTCCAGCATACTATCCTTCACTGTCTCACTGCTACCTTCTTCTTTATGTTGCTTACTCTCTTTAGTAGTGGTCTTTTCTATTAGTTGTAACACTGTATTAAATGTTAGTTCCCAACCCACTGCTTAAACTTACGTTTGTATCTTAAAAATGTCACTGGCCATGGTTTCCCTTTGTACTGTAAGATTAGAGGTTTGTTAACCACCAAGTCTTCAGATATTAGTGGCTCCAAGTCATCACGTGACAAATCCTTCACTTTCACATTATGTTGCTTTCCAGTTTGTGAACATTGAACCACAACTGTAACTGCAAAATAATTTTGCAAGTGATTTGATATAACAAGAGTGTTCGCGGAGCGTAAATTCCCGAGCTCGATTGTGGGTGTGGCACAAGTAGCACCACAGGGCGAAGGACCAGGAGATCAGAGCCTAATGGCGCGGGATGACAAAACTACTACTCGCCTTGCGGCTACTTTCGCTAAGTCCCAAAAGCGCGCACTCTACCCCTTAACAACAGTGGCAGTTTAGGTTATCTGATCACCTTAATAGTTGAGCACGCACAACATTATATAGGTAAGAGATGACATAGGACTCAATGGTTAAGGTCTGTGAATATGATTAAGGATTGATGTAGGTAAAGGGGTGTGTTGAATGGGTGAGAATTGTTCGATGTACTTCTGACTTGTTCAGTCCTCATGCTGACGGACCTGAACAGACTGGGGGGGGGGGGGGGGGGGGTGGGGGGGGGGGGGGGGGGGGGGGGGGGGGGGGGGGGGGGGGGAGGGGGGGGGGGGGGGGGGGGGGGGGGGGGGGGGGGGGGGGAGGGGTGTCGATGGAGGACTATCTTCCTCCTTGAAGGGAATGAGATGAATTGTTGACCTTTGTAGAGTCTTCCCTTGGCAGATGACGTCCACCACTCTGACTATGTCGTCAGTTCCAGGATGAATCGCTGTGATTTTTGCTAGTGGCCATTTACGATATGCGAATGCAACTTCTCGTAGGAATACAACGTCTCCCACTTTGAATTCGTGACTACGTTTGTTCCATTTTTGCCTTGCTTGTAATGATTGCAGATAGCGTGTTTTCCATTCGT